>TARA_R110002167_G_scaffold195810_3_pt1 | contig 47310 bp, 44 predicted proteins | sample TARA_R110002167 | Tara Oceans TARA_R110002167 (sample SAMEA4398238) | marine metagenome | biome: Polar Biome; feature: [MES] marine water layer (ENVO:01000295) within the mesopelagic zone...; material: water (ENVO:00002006), including particulate matter (ENVO:01000060) such...
AAAAACAAAAAAGCCACTCAATGAGTGGCTTTTTTGCATCTGCAGTATAAGTCGAATCAAATATCTGGATTCAGATATTTGATTTAGCTTCTATAAACAAAACAGGCACTCAATTGAGTGCCTGTTTTGTTTAAAAAGCCCGGAGACTATCTACCGAGTACTTCAACCCGAGCTAAACGATTAACTTGGTTTAATGACCCCAAGTGACCATAAATCGGCCCTAGTAAACCGCGCTTTTTAAGTTCGATAAACTCTTCGTCGCTTAATGCATTTAATTTAGCTTCATCAATAAGGTATAAACCATTGATATTGCGTTTCTCTCCGGCGACATCAACAGTAAGAGTCTGATTAATCAGCAGTCCTTTTTCATCTAAAAAACCTAAAATACCGCGAGTAGCTTGGTCTTGTTCATAATGGCTAATCAACGCTTGCTTACGCGCTTCTAAAAACGGGGTTTCTTTACCATCTTCAAACAATGCTTGGCCATCTGTTTTAGTCACTTCTTTGGCATCTTCGCGAATACCAATCCAGACTTTATCTTTAACGTCTGGGTTAACCACTAAACCAAGAGGATAGTCACGAACAACTGCGGGTATATACAAACCTTGCCACTTACCGTCTTTTACACTTAGATTCTGACCAGGTTTTAGGCCTAACATTGCAACTGATTGAAATTCGTTGGTATCACTGTTTTTAACAAATACGATTGGATACTCAGTGGCAGCACGATTAATTTCATGCAAAGTAACCGGCACGATGTGCTGCTCCGCCACGTGTGAAAAGTCACTTGGAGTCAGTTTTAAATCACCATGCTTGGTTTGTTCTAATAATGTAATCTGGTTGGGCATCTTGGCTCCTTGAAGCACTGATTATCTTCTATGGTATAAGTACAACATCATTGTCATACGTTACGTTAACAAATAATTAATAACTGAAACTACCAAGTTAAATCTTAAATTCAAGTAGATTTAAGTTAAATTGTGTCAATAAACGTCAAATGGCCAATTCTTGTGCAAAATAGGCTTTGTGTTTAACAAAGCCTATTCGTTTATGTTGATAGTCGCTCAACTATCTATGTGATCACTCGCCTAATGTAACTTGAGCTTTGGACGTTGCCAGCGCAGTAATTTTTGGGCAATACGATATACAGATGCCGAGAACCAGCCATACAAGCTAGCTAAATGACGCTGATATAGAGAAATGTACATCAAACGTGCAACATGTCCTTCAACAAAAAAATCGCCTGAACGTAGGCTTCCCATTAAGTTGCCAACCGCCGAAAATCGACTCAGTGATACCAATGAACCATAGTCTTTATAAACGAAAGGCTTTTCTGGCTGCTGTTTCATCTTCAAACAAATATTGGCATAAAGGCGATCGGCCATTTGGGCTGCGGCTTGGGCTCTTGGTGGTACCGGCTTACCTGATGGTAAAATTAATTGAGCACAGTCGCCTAAAGCGTAAATATCATCGATGCCTTTTACACGCATACAGTCATCTACATCAATTTGATTACGGGGAGTAACGGGAAGTTGAGTGAAGTTTTCAAATACTTTCGGACCTTTGACACCTGCTGCCCACACCTTGATATTTGCTTTAATCGTCTCGCCTGTCGCAGTAACAAAACCTTCTTTGGTCACTTCTTTAACCTGCACACCTAAATGCAATTTAACGCCTAACTTTGACAGTACTGTTTGCGCTCTAGTACTCACTTGCTCTGGCAATTGAGGCAAGATTTTGGTTGATGCTTCAATTAAATTTATATCTAAATGGTCTTTAGATATATTTTGATAACCGTACTCTCTTACTGATTCAATAACATGATGCAGTTCAGCGGCAAGCTCGACACCTGTAGCACCCGCACCAACAATGCCGATACCTAATTGGTCTTGAGTTTCATTAAGCTGTAACAACGCATCCATCAGCTTATGATGAAACAGATTCGCACTGTCTAGACTGTCTAAAAAAATGCAGTGTTTTTCGGCTCCGGGTGTATTAAAGCTATTTGATATCCCCCCTAATGCTAGAACAAGAGTATCGTATTCAATATTGCGCGCGGCAATGATCATCTCGCCTTCATCGTTAAACACTGGAGCAAGTTGGATTGTTTTAGTACTCGGATCACATTGCTCAATGGCACCACGAATATAGCGGTAACCGTTTTTTAATCCGTGATCTCGATATTGTAGGCCTTCGATTGATTGATCTATAACACCAACAGCGACTTCATGTAATTTAGGTTTCCAGATGTGAACGGTATTCTTATCAATCAAACTAATATCGATTAACGGATTTTTACCAAATTTGCGGCCCAACTTTGAAGCCAATGCCAGCCCTGCTGCCCCACCACCCACAATAACAATTCGTTGAACCATACATTACCTCAAAATTACCATATACCAATAACTTCGTCACACTGTGTTTATAGTTATAAAAAAAGGCCCTTATGGGCCTTATACTGCTTCTTCATTTTCTTCGCCGGTACGAATACGAATCACGCGTTCAATATCAGTTACAAATATTTTACCGTCACCAATTTTACCTGTTCTGGCTATATCAACGATAACATCAATCGCACGTTCCAGAATGTCATCTTGGATTACTAATTCAATTTTTACCTTAGGTAAAAAATCAACCATATATTCTGCACCACGATAAAGCTCTGTGTGACCTTTCTGACGTCCAAAGCCTTTAACCTCTGATACTGTCATACCAGTAATGCCAATTTCAGCAAGTGACTCACGCACATCATCAAGTTTAAACGGTTTAATAATCGCTTCGACTTTTTTCATTAAATACTCCTGTCATCGGCTAAGTTTTTGATTAACCTCAACTCGGGATAAGAGATGGGATAAATCGATAAGAAAATGGTTTATTTCAAGTCTGCAATATCGAACTGGCCATTTGTTTTACTAACAAGCAATATTTACACGTCAATATGGTGCCTATTACAATTCAATCCACGACAATAAGCAGGACAAAAGCAATTTAATAACCATTTATAATCCCATACTGAAGTTGATTAAGCACATGTCATCATTGCAATTTATATACTCGCTAACATCATCCAAATATCTTACTTGAAAGCGAAGCTAATTGTCGCGGCTATTTTACGTATTTATGAAAAGATATTTCTCGGCGAAGCTGTTGGTTGTTTTCTATACTACCTTAATGTTACTGCAGGACGCAGCTGACCACGTTTAAGGATGAACAAGTATGACAAATTTTAACCGAGTTAAAGGCTTTGGTCTTATTGAAGTTATCGTTGTGACACTCATTGTAATGTTAATGTCACTTATTGCAATTCCCTCCTTCTCTTCGCTAACTGAACAAATCAGAGCGAGAAGTAATATTCAAGTTATTCAACAAACCATTCAGTTAGGTCGAAATATGGCAATAAGTTATGGCTCTAGGGTAACGGTTTGTCCTTTAATCAAAAACTTATGTTCATCTGATTGGAGCATAGGATTAAGTGTATTTATTGACCGTGGGCAAAAAAACCAACTTGATGGCAGTGATAGCTTACTCCAACAAACAGCTCCTTTTCATGAAAGTGATTTCATTAATTACAATCGCCCAGCAATTCGCTTTCAGCCCGATGGATTGGCTTCTGGTACCAATGGCACATTAACGTACTGTCCAGGGAAGTTTGACAGTAAATACTCTAAAGCCGTCATTGTAAATCAAGCTGGAAGGGTAAGAATGTCGAAAAAGAAAAATATTAAATGTAAGCCTTAACAAAGTAGGAATCAAATGATAATTAAATAGGGTAATTGAATACATAGTAAATCAGCCGTTCTACCCCAAATGCTCAATAAAACACTGTAATTCATACTGTGCTTAGTTATACTCTGTCCATATAGCAGAGGATTTGCGCATGAAAAAATTTACGTTTGGGTTTACTTTAATAGAAGTAATGGTCACTGTTGTGATAGCAGCAATACTCATGACCGTTGCAGTTCCCGCACTTAAGTCGCTTTATGAAGGAATTAGAGCGAGAACTGCTATAAGCACCATTGATTCATCTTTTGTCTTTGCCCGCAGCCAAGCGGTTAGTTACGGTAGCAGAGTGTCTATTTGCCCTATGACATCTACAACTTGTGGCAGTAATTGGGCCCAAGGTTTTAGTATATTCATCGATAATGGCGTTACCGGAACAATGGATACAACGAATGGAATTGCTGATGTAGTCTTACGTAAAGTCGATGCATTTAATAGTAACGATATTATTAAATCTGACTTATCAAGGTACAGTTTTACCCCTGATGGCATGATGGCTAATGGTAACAGTGGTACTTTCCGATATTGTCCTGGCACGGTAGACAACAGTTCTTCTGAGGCCATAAGTATGAACTCGTCAGGCAGGATTTCAAAAGTAAAAACTGCAGTTACATGCAATTAATATAAAGTAGTACCTATCTCACAGTAGATAGATCTTTAGCTAATGCATTAATATTTTGAAACTTATCATCTAACTCTACGCACTCTATCACTTCTTTTATATATACATCTTGCTTGCCTAGCTTGTACTTTGTTGCTGGTAACTTAGCAATCATCAGCTGTGTTTTAGCAGGATTCCAACTATAAAAATTTATCTCATAACCGAGAGTCGACTCTACGTAACATTTATAGTCAATCAATTTTTCTGTCGCCATAAGCCCACTTGAATAGATACTGCTCAAGCTTAGTATACTCAAAACAAATATTTTTTTCATTACCAACACTCCGTAGGTGACTTGGTACCTGTTGAGGTTAACGATATCGTTGCACAAGCGGCATCACGAGTTGCTTGTACACCAACAGCTGTTGCTGTCACGGTGTAATCATCCCCACTCAAAGTTGTATCAACCTTATAATAGGTATTTTCAACAATCCAAGGATCTGCTTTCAGCCCAAGTTTAGTCATGTCAGTTGCAAAGCTTCGATGATCTAAATAGTATTGTTCTTGCAAATTAGCAACATGCATAACACCAGCTAAACCGTCAGCACGTGCCCCCTTAGCAACAAATTGAGTGTAATTAGGGTATGCAATTGAAGCTAAAATCCCCACTATCACAACGGTGATCATTACTTCAATTAACGTGAACCCTTTCTGATTTATCATTACTGTTTTACTCACCTTTATTCATCGATATGGTAATAATTCTTATTCACACCTGGTCCAGCACCAATACATTTATTATCGCCAGGAGCACAGCCATCATAAGGGAAATCCTCCTTTTTCATCTCTTCACCAGCACTACCAATGCCAATCAAATACATATAACTATCAGAAGTTCCATTAGGCGGAATTACAAGTTGCGGGGTGTCAGGCACTCGCTCGCCAATATCATAATATGTGGAAGTATAGGAATGAGTTCCTCTGTGCAGGTCAAATCCATATAAGCGACCTTGTCCAGCGACTAGGCATTGGTTCATGGCTGAAATTTTTCCAGGTACATAAGACGTGAAGAATACTCGTCCTTGGATAATAGAAGCTGCTGCAAGTGATTTCTCGCCGACATCACCAAATTGGTAATACCAGCCTCTCTTAGCGCCAAAGGCTAAATTATCAGCATCTGTTATTGGAGCTGACGAAGTGACGTCATACAAATCATCTTTAGTTAATGTTTTAGGTATAGTATTACCACTAGATGATGAATATGATTTTGTAGTTATATTTCGATCCTGAAACATAAAAAACATATCAGAACGATTTTTATCAGACGGATGAGGTCTGTTACCTGTGCCAACTGCAACTGCATCATATGGCACACTTTGGTAAGACTTCACAGTACTCGTTCCTGATGGACCAGTTACAGAAACTTCAGAAATATTTGTAAATGAGGTTTGAGCAACGGTTGGTTCTGCAAAAAAACGTCGATCTGCAGCTTTAGTATCACCACCCAAACTAGCAAATTTAAAAGCAGACCAATCTGACGTTTTATAACTTGGTAAATCGATACGCCATATATTGGCTCCGGTATCTGTTGCATAAATCCTATCTGTTAGCCTATCCCCATTGCTATCAAGTATAGCTACACTATTTGGAATGCTATCTACAATACTTGGAATGATGGTATTCGAAGAACCTGAAGGGGAGAAAGAATGTATCAAACTTCCTGATTCGGCATCAAGGATAAAAACGCCTCGGCCAGAAGTATCATCAGTACCAACTTCAGCGCCATCTTTGGTTGTAGGGGAATAACCAGCACCAACAATGATAACTGGTTTCGCGTTATTGCTTGAAGTGGAACCACTTGGCCAATTCGGAATATAGGTAACAACAGGTTCTGACCAAGTTTGGCCCATCTCACCAAATCCAATATCATCGACACTTTTTTTCCACATAAACTTAGGCGAATCCGGATCAGTAATATCAATAGCGTAATAAGACTTTCCTCCTCGTCTCATTCCAAAGAATAACCATGCTTTATCAATACCATTATTCCCTGTCTTAACATATGAAACAGGAGAACTGTCCAAGCCATAAACAGAATGCACACCGGTAGGAATGTTTGCCCTTAAAGAGCGAATGTTAGGTAAAAGTTCATAAGGCATAAATGCCCAAGACTCTTCAACTGAACTACCAGAGTCTTTAAACATATGCATAAAACCAGCGTTTGTGCCAATTAAGACTCTAATATCTGGACTAGTTGATGTTCCAAAATTGATAGCTAAAGGTTTAGAGTGCAGTGGGTCACCCATCACATCTTTACGAATATCTGTCAGGGAACCAGACTCCTTGTCAACATCGAAACCTTGAGACCACTTAAAATAATCATCTAAGTTGTCTTCATCAACTCCCATATACGCAGCTAACTTTGAATCTCCTCCGGCTAGAGACGATGCATTATTTTTCGTAAAACTGGTTAAGCCACCACTTGTTGAAAAGTTTCCATATAATGTTCTATTCTTAGATTTAACTATATTATAGGCAGCACCACCAATAGTAACATCATTACCGTCACCTTTATCGCTAGAGGTGGAGCAAACCGCATCTGGAGTCCAATAGGAACAAGCAGAAGAACTCAAATTACCGTCAGTATCAATTGCCGGATTACCTTTTTTATCAACGATATCTCCTGAGCCAGTTACTCTGAACTTTTTCAAATTTCCCATCCAACGAGGCCCTTTGTTAGGTACAAACATTGCGTAATAAACAGAATCAAATGTTTGAGTTCTATCAAAATTATTACTCGCAATTGAGGGCGATGTGAAACTGGAATTAACTTCTAATATTTTAGTAAATACTTTTTGTAATGCTGCACTTAATTCTGTAGAACTTTTTGCAGCAAAATACTCCCCACCACCTTCATCTGCTGTTTTGGTTAGCAACTCTGCAGCATCATCAGCACCATCACTAAAACCGATAGTAAAAGTCGTAACATTCTGATCTCCGGAGATATTAGTATTTACATCATATTTATTCATCCAACCCGCAAGATTAGGTAGGAAACTAGTAAATTGAGGTTTTACATTCACAAAACCGGTCTTATTTACTTTCGGCAAATTTTTAATCAGACTATCTGCATTATTATCTAGAGTCGGAACACCGTCAGTTATGTAGACAACATAGGCTCTGTTTTGGCAATCTTTGAAGGGCGATATATATTTGCCTCCACCTTCGATAGTTAAATCTCTAGGGGGCTTATTAGGAGTATAAGAATATCCACTAGGTTTTTTATCTTTATTACCAAAAGTGACAGCATTCCCTCCAAAATAATTATATGCCTCATAAAGTGTTTCGCACAAAGGGGTGTTGGTTTGAGGGTCTAGATTTGAAATAGTATTAAGCAAACTAATCTTGTTAGATTCCGACATAGTTTTTATACCAGAAACAATCCGACCACCATCAGCATCCCCTTCACTAAAAGCATTAATATTAAATATAGCCAAACCGAAATCAACACTTGGCGTAGTTACGATGGTTTCTGTTATCACTTCTTTAGCAATGTCTAATCGACTTTTAGGAACTGTTACCTTGGGTCCGTGATACCAACGGAGATAATTATCGCTATATAAAGTCAAAGCTTGTCCAGTACCGAAACCTGTTTGCTTAGCTTTAACTAAAGCAGCGTCAATGTTAGCTTGGCTAGATTGGCCATTAATTTCTGTATATCTAACAGGATTTTTTTTGTTACCAGCACTATCAACAGGGAAACCATCAGGCTGATTTGGAGCATTACGCCATTTTGCAGTATCGATATCATCAAAGCAGTCTAAAACAGTAATATTTGCCCCATTATTATCTGGAACTTCTTGCCAAGTTCCATTTTGTCCAGTAAATGAATACTCACGAAAAAAACCGGTAAATACACCATATTTATCAAGATAGTTCCACGAAGTCTCACAACCATTGACCTCATTTAGAAATCTGCGACTCTCTGAAGGACTACCGGGAACTGGTAATGAAGTATTATCAATCCCCCCTTTTGTAAAATACACCATACGTTCCTGTAATGAATTATCACTACCTACTGCGGGGTAAATAATGCTTGAGTCATAACCTGACACCGCATCAGTTTCAACTGTCTTCATCGATCCTGAATTATCGAAGATAATTAATACTTGAGGTCTTACACCGGTTCGTGCAGAAGATTCAAAAACATATAATTCAGTATCATCAGCAAAGCCAACTGATGAGTAAGCCAATATAGCAAATAGTAATGCTGACTGTAATTGTTTAAAAAACATGACTAACTCCCCGTTATCACTTCTTGTTCAATACCGACCACTACGGTAACTAGGCCCATATCACTGCGCCCGAACGTTGCCGCGCTTGATACCTCAATTCGTCGGCACTCAATTAAATTTGGTGATGTTCCTTTAGGATTTCGTTGGCAAGGTACATCAGTAATGCTCAGCGGCGTAAAAGTATTCGATACACCTAACTCATTGTCTACGACTGTTAAAACAGCTGTCATAGTCGTCAGAGTGTTGCCTGTATTGGCCAAAATGGCTTTCTCTTGTGCGCCTTGAGCTGATGCCATAGCGTTTAGACGCTCTGATCCGGCACCGGCCATTCTTAATGACTGAGTAGAATTAACCGCTAAGGCAACACCAATTAAGGTCATAAGCACAAGCACTATCAATGAAAAAAACAACACAATACCTTGCTGTTTTTTTTGCGATTTAATCATTTTCATACCATTTACTCACTTAACTACCATGTACACAGATCAGTAATAAAACATTATAAATAAAATTTAAATACTGGTTAATATAGTATTGGGTTTTCTAAAATAATGGTACTTGAAACCACTTTACGACGATAATTATCGTTAAGTGGGTCAATCGTTTTATCACCTAACTTATAAGTGGCATCGTTTTTATAGCTTCTATCTTCTTCACTTGAACGAACCAATAAAAATATCCTTAAGGCAACTAAACGCTGGTGAATATCAAAAAGATCAACGTGCTCCCACATTGGAGAAGTCATATTTTGTGCTGGCATATAACTGTCTGCAGTGCCATCACCATTGTTGTCAAATCCATATAAAATGCGCATATTTTCTATACCTTCAACAAGTTGCTCTTCATTGTTCATGCCATTATTAATCGATAAGGTGCGACGTCTCAACACAGGTATGTCCCCATCATCTCGAATAAAATAAACATGATGCTGATACTCCCATAAGCGACTATTGGCAAGCCCTGGAGCCGCAGCACTTCCATTAAAAAATATAATCTCATCCTGATTAGTAGCAGCATAATAACGAGTAGCATTTAATACGGTTACTGGCGGCCCAATTAGACGTTTAATTTGGATCACATCGGTTTTATTTTTCGGCGTAATACACGTTAAGAATCCAGCACCGGCTCCTTGCTCATATCCCCATAAAAGACGAAAATGCGATGGTTGGACATTAGGAAAACTAGCATTATTAGGTCCCCCACCGACGCAATCTGCGTTAACTGCAGTGGCAGAAATGGTCGTATTGCCTGAATTAGCACCTAAGCGAGTCACGTCTCCCATAAAGCCTAACTGACTGAAATCTCGCTCCATAATCGCTAATGCGATTCGACCATTTTCTTGCAGCTGATTAAATTGGCTGGTTGTTGTTACATTACTTGAAGACATGCTAAACATGGTGAAAAGACCTGCTGTTAAAAACAAGCTGATCAACATTGCAACCATTAATTCAACTAACGACATTCCTCGTTGGCTTCTAAATATTCTCATCATCTTATTATCGCCGTATTAACAACAAGTGCACGTCGTCTATCACTACTCGCGCCACACCCTTTTATAAAATCACTTTTATCTGCCGTTCCATCTGATGAAGCTCGCACACCTTTCCAAGTGATAACAACGGTTACATTAGTGTTATTAATATCAATACACGCCGTCGGAGAATCTAATCCACCGACATTTTTATTATCAGAAGATTTTTCATTTTCACCTAAAAATGCTCGTTCCCATTGGTACAAATCCCAATTTCTGGTTTCAATATTGGTACAGGTAACATTTGCGCCAACAGCAACGTCACAAGCTTTAGCGGATGTTATGGTTGTGCCAGTATAAGTGCCTGCATAAGTCGCTAGTTGACCACTATTTATACGCATACGATTAATAATATCATTAGCATAGTATGATGCTTGAGTTTGCTGAAAAGATTCAAAACTGCCTTTCTTGGCAACTAAATGAAGATTAAAAATACCAATAAGTCCTATCACCAGAATAACCAGTGAGACCATCACTTCAATTAAGGAAAATCCATTCCTTTTACATGGCATGAGCGTCAAACTCCCTAAGAAGGTCAAGAGTAAATACTCTCGATCTTAAATATCTTTACTTAAACTTGAACTATCATCTAGCATAGATAATAGCTGACTTAAATGTAATCAGATAGTATCTATCTTGTATGATTAATAGGTCAACACAATTTATCAGTATTATACTCGGTTTATTTTGTAAGCACAAAAAACCCGCAACTTAAATTAAGCTGCGGGTTATTATTTTTAGATCATTGAAATTATTAACGTAATTCAGCAGGAACCGCAAATACAGTGTCTTCTTTACGGCCTTCAACTTCAGTAATTATACTTGGTGCAAGTTTAGCTATTGCGTTAACAACTTGTTGTACTAAAACCTCTGGGGCTGAAGCCCCAGCAGTTACAGCCACTTTCTTCACACCATCAAACCACACAGCCTCCACATCAGCGGCGGTATCAACGAGATAAGATTGCGTACCCGTTTTCTCAGCCAGTTCACGTAAACGATTTGAGTTAGAGCTATTTTTAGAACCAACAACAATCAATAAATCAACTTCGGAAGACATACTGCGTACAGCATCTTGTCGATTTTGCGTCGCGTAGCAAATATCATCTTTACGCGGCCCCTCAATTGAAGGAAAGCGCTTTTGCAATGCAGTAATAATATCTAAGGTATCATCAACAGAAAGCGTTGTTTGAGTGACAAAACATAAGTTGTCTGGGTTATTAACCTGAAGATTATTAACATCCTCTGGAGACTCAATAAGATAAACACCACCTTTAGGATTATCATATTGTCCCATGGTGCCTTCAACTTCTGGATGGCCTTCATGACCAATCAAAATGCACTCGATACCTTTGCGACTTGCACGAGTCACTTGTAAATGTACTTTTGTCACTAACGGACATGTCGCATCGAAGACTTTTAAACCACGGTTTTTAGCTTCTTTGCGCACAGCTTGTGATACACCGTGCGCACTAAAAATAACAATGCTGTTGTCTGGTACTTGGTCAAGTTCATCAATAAAAAGAGCACCACGCTGTTTTAGATTTTCAACCACATATCGGTTATGTACCACTTCATGGCGTACATAAATTGGAGGTTCAAATAACTCTAAAGCACGCTCAACAATACTGATAGCGCGATCTACCCCGGCACAGAAACCCCGAGGATTGGCCAGTAAAATACTCAGTTCTGGAGACGTCGGATCAACTTTTAGCATGTGATACCTTTTTTACTCAGTTATGACACTGACAACTTCAAGTTCAAATGTAAGCGTGCGTCCTGCGAGGGGATGGTTTAAATCGACGGTAATTGAATCACCAGCAGTATCGCGAACGATACCCGGTATTTCACTCCCACCAGGCCCTGCAAAACTGACAATCACGCCGTCTTCAAGCTTCATATCTGCAGGAAAGCGGCTTCTGTCCATATAATGAATCGCATCAGGATTTGACTCACCAAAAGCGTCTTTTGCCGCTAAGGTAAATGTGTGCTTATCACCTTCTTTTAAGTCTTTCAGTTCGTCTTCAAAAGCCGGACTTAGGCTACCGTCACCAATATTTAAACGTGAAGGTTTACCAGACGATTTTGTACTGTCGGCTGTGGAGCCGTCTTCCAGTACTATATTCATATGACATATTAATGAATGACTGTCTTGCTTACTTAAATCTGTCACAGTTAATCTTGCTCCTTCGATGGCTTTGCGTCGGGTCTAAATGATTCCCAAATGATCAATACCGCACCAATAAAGATGCCTGCATCGGCAATATTAAATGCAGGATAATGGCTGGTATTCCAGTAAAAATCGACAAAGTCGATTACAAAACCATGCATTAAACGATCAACCAAATTACCTAATGCGCCGCCTATGACTAAGGTAAAGGCTAAATTACTGCGCCATAACGAATAAGATTGCTTGCGCAACCATATTGTTAACAAGGTACTAAAACCGACCGCAATAATGGTAAACAACCAACGTTGCCACCCACCAGCTTCACTTAAAAAACTGAATGCTGCACCGTAGTTTCGCACGTAAGTGAAATTAAAAAACGGCAAAAGCTGTATAGACTCATACAATTCAAAATTGCTCAGGACCCATTGTTTAGATAGCTGATCGGCTAAAAACACCAATGCAGCTACCCAATACCAACGCAAGCCACTGTCTTTCCAAGTTAATGGCACAGTACTCATTATCAATGTTTCCTTAAGCGAATTCGCGTTGTTCGCCTTCACCTTCAATATTGGTCACACAGCGTTGACACAATGTTGGGTGAGCTTCAATGGTGCCAACCTCTTCACGATAGTGCCAGCAACGCTCACACTTCTCGGCGCTACTTTTGGCAACCACTAGTTTAAGCGAACTTAATTCGGTTTCGATGGCATCGCTACCCGCTTGTGACATATCCGCAACTGCTGCTTTAGAGGTAATAAGGATAAATCGTAACTCATCACCCACTTTAGCTAACTCAGCCGCTAAATCAGCATCGGCGAACAATGTCACTTCAGCTTCTAATGAACCACCAATACGTTTATCACGACGCGCTTGTTCGAGTACTTTATTAACTTCATTACGGACAGTTAATAATTTTTCCCAATAATCATCGCTTAAATCACTTTCAAGAGTGACGGCTTCTAAGCCTTGATACCATTCTTGGGTAAACACATACTTTTCACGTTTACCGGGTAACAATTGCCACACTTCATCAGCGGTAAAGCTTAAAATTGGCGTCATCCAGCGAACCATTGCCTCGGCAATATGATAAAGCGCAGATTGACAGCTACGACGTGCATGCCCTTCTTGCTTAGCGGTGTACTGGCGATCTTTAATAATATCAAGATAGAAACTGCCTAACTCTACAGAACAGAACTGCATCAGTTTTTGAGTCACTAAATGGAAATTATATTGATCGTACGCTTCGATGATTTCTTGTTGCAGCACTGCTGCACGACGAACAACCCAACGATCTAACGCGACCATGTCTTCAGATGCGATCATGTCCGTTTCTGGGTTAAAGCCATTCAAGTTAGCAAGCAAGAAACGCGCAGTATTACGAATACGACGATATGCATCAGCACTACGATTTAAAATCTCGTCAGATACTGTCATTTCGCCACTATAATCGGTTGCTGCAACCCATAGACGTAAAATGTCAGCACCAAGCTTATTGATTACTTGTAATGGAGCAATCACGTTACCAACAGATTTTGACATCTTGCGGCCTTTACCATCAACGGTAAAACCATGCGTCAATACTTGCTTATAAGGTGCTTTACCATTCATAGCGGTTGAAATCATCAATGATGACATAAACCAACCACGATGCTGATCGCTTCCTTCTAGGTACAAATCAATGTCATGTCCATGAAACTCTGGACGCGCTGCAACCACTGATGAAAATGATGAACCGGAGTCATACCATACGTCTAAAGTATCTGTCACTTTACGGTACTGATCTGCCTCATCACCTAACAATTCACTTGCCTCTAAATCCCACCAAGCTTGGATGCCTTGTTGTTCAATGCGATGCGCTACGCGTTCCATCAATGAAACACTGTCTGGATGTAACTCATCCGTTTCACGATGAACAAATAACGTAATCGGTACGCCCCAAGTACGCTGACGTGAAATACACCAGTCTGGACGGTTTTCAACCATTTTTTCAATTCGGCTTTGGCCCCAATCTGGGATCCACTTGGTTTGTTCGATTTCTTTTAACGCTTGTGAACGCAAACCATGGTTATCCATAGAGATAAACCATTGTGGCGTTGCACGGAAAATAATTGGCGTTTTGTGGCGCCAGCAATGCGGATAGCTATGGCGGATAGCAACATGCAGTAGTAATGCGCCCTTTTCTTCTAATAGCGCAACCACATTGGCGTTAGCTTTAAAAACGTGTTGGCCAGCAAAAAATTCAGTGTCTGGCTTATAAACACCATTGTCGCCAACAGGGTTAGCCACTTCTAAACCGTACTTTTGACCAACAACAAAGTCGTCCTGACCGTGGCCCGGTGCAGTATGAACAATACCGGTACCTGCATCAGTCGTAACATGGTCGCCTAAAATAGCTGGCACATCAAAAGCATAGAATGGATGATTAAAGCGCATTAACTCAAGCTCGGCGCCTTTCACTTCGCCTAAAATAGTGTGCGACTCCGCGCCATAACGCTCAAGACATGACTCAACCAGAACTTGAGCTAATATCAAGGTGGTGGTTTTACCCTCTTTCACAAATTCAACCAAGCTATAATCTAGCTCAGGACTCAGTGATAGTGCGCGGTTAGCAGGCATGGTCCACGGCGTGGTAGTCCAAATTGCCATCGCTACCGGTTTAGTATAATTCTCAACGCCAAATTTAGCGGCAACAGCTGAGCTATCAACTGCAAAAAAAGCCACATCGATGGCAGGAGATGTTTTATCTTCGTATTCTACTTCTGCCTCAGCAAGTGCTGAACCACAGTCGGTACACCAATGCACAGGTTTAACACCTTTGTGCAAATGACCACTTTCAATCACTTTTGCCAATGAACGGACAATATTCGCTTCGGTTGAAAAATCCATTGTTAGGTAAGGATTTTGCCAATCACCTAATACACCTAAACGGATAAAGTCTTCTCGTTGACCATCAACTTGAATAGCCGCATATTTACGGCATTCTTCACGGAACTCTGCCGCAGAAATTTTGACGCCCGGCTTACCGACTTTTTGCTCAACTTTAAGCTCAATCGGTAATCCATGACAATCCCAGCCTGGAATATAAGGCGCGTCAAAACCTGACATGGTTTTAGACTTAATAATGATGTCTTTAAGAATTTTGTTTACCGAATGACCAATATGAATGCTGCCATTGGCGTATGGAGGGCCATCATGAAGAATGAAAGGTTTACGGCCAGTACGGCTGTCACGGATCTGCTGATACAGCCCGTCTTGCGTCCAGCTATTTAACATTTCTGGCTCGCGATTTGCCAAATTACCGCGCATCGGAAACTCTGTTTCCGGCAAATTCAAAGTAAATTTATAGTCGCTCATTGATCCCATACCATTATTTAAAGCTGATTCATTTCAGCTAGCATCGTTGCTAAATAAAGCGCGAGCTTCATTTGCATCATTTAAAATCTGTTTTTTTAGCGCGTCCAATGACTCAAAAGGTTGTTCATCACGGATCTTTGCTACTAATTCTACTTCCACTCGTTTGCCGTATAAATCACCGCTAAAATCAAACAAATGGACTTCTAATCTGCAAGTTTGACCATTTACAGTGGGTCTAAAACCCACATTAGCCACACCATCATAAATATCGCTGCCATCCCAGTACAAGCGAACCGCGAATACCCCTCTCACAGGTACAACGTGTCGTTTTAAGGCAATATTTGCTGTTGGAAAACCGATTGTACGGCCTAATTTTTGTCCGTGAGCAACCTTACCACTTAAAATGAAAGGATGACCCAATAAACGTCTTGCTTGTTCTAAATGTCCTAACGCCAGCTGTTCTCTCACTGCTGTAGAGCTTACTCGCAACGAACCAACAACAAAGCTTTGTGTGCTGACTACAGTAAAGCCAAATTCTTTACCCGCAGCAACGAGCATATCGAAGTTGCCTAAGCGACCTTTACCAAAACAAAAATCATCTCCAACTACGAGATATTTAACGCCGAGCTTTTTAACCAATAACTCTTCAATAAACGCTTCAGCAGGTTGATTAGCAAAGGCTTCAGTAAAGTTGATGCAAAGTAGCTGATCAATTTTAAGCTCATCTAACAATCTAATTTTATCGCGTAGAAGACTAAGCCGCGCTGGCGCATCAGTACCACGAAAACGTTCTTGCGGTTGCGGTTCAAAGGTCATTAACATTGCAGGCAGTTGAAAATGATGCGCTTTACTCACTAAGCTGCTGATCACCTGTGCATGGCCACGATGGACACCATCAAAATTCCCAATGGTCAAAACGCAACCATGATGAGAAGGTAAAATATTGTGTATACCGCGGATTAATTCCATTACGCTCAATACTGCCTATTGCAAATCGGCAGATTATATACCCAAACCAATGTTAGATGCGAGTTTCAACCTCAGATTATTACACCGGATTTTGGATAACTTGCTGATATACCCTTAGTCATTCACATAGGATAAATTATCCCTGACGTTTAATTTTCCAAGGCCGTACACCCAATGCAAGTAAACTTAATAAATAAATAACCGCGCCACCAACAATTAGCTCAATCAACATAAACATACGTTCAAAGGTCTGCCATTCGAGCCATATACTTTGTTGCGGCATAAAATAAACAATGCCAATGGCCATTAAGGTGGTAGAAATGATGACTTTAAACGAGAAAAATAACGTCTGTCGGCTCATTTGATAGACGCCCGCTTTATGCAAACCTCGATATAATAAACCCGCATTCAATAGCGCAGACATTGATGTCGCGATGGCTAAACCCACGTAGCCAAATGGAATGGCAAAGATAAGGTTGAACACCATATTGCTGACCATGGCAATAATGCCATATTTAACCGGAGTTTTAGTGTCTTGGCGCGAATAGTATCCCGGAGCTAATACTTTAATCATCATGAAACTTAATAAACCGCAGCCATAAGCAACCAAACTATACGAAGCCATTTCAACGTCATTTAAGCTAAATGCGCCACGCATAAACAACACCATCAGCATTGGTTTAGCGAGAATAATCAGTCCTAACATAGCTGGAGTGCCTAACAGTAAAATGGCTTTAACTCCCCAGTCCATAGTTTGGTTAAAGCCACTGCCTTGGGCATTAACATGTTTTTGCGATAATGCAGGCAAAATCACTGTCGCAATGGCAATGCCAAATAATCCTAAAGGGAACTCCAATAGGCGGTCAGCGTAATACAGCCAACTTATCGATCCCGTCATCAGAAAACTGGCTATAAAAGTGTCGAACAATAAATTAATTTGTGAAACAGACACACCAAATAACGCTGGGATCATTAAGGTCCTAATTTTTACCACCCCAGGGTGATTCCATCCCCACGTAGGCCTAACGAGTGCTTTCTCACGAATTAAGAAAGGTATTTGGAATAGAAACTGAATCAGTCCACCAAAAAACACACCCCAAGCCAAACCAATTTCCGGGTTTTCGAGTGTATGTGCATACCATAAAGCCACAGCAATAATCGCAACATTCAAAAATACCGGCGTAAAGGCTGAAACCGCAAAGCGCCCGCGAGTATTAAGTATCGATCCTGCTAGGGCTGTGAAAGTGATAAACCATAAATATGGGAAGGTAATTTTTAACATCACTGAAGCCAGTTCAAACTTTTCAGCATTCGGCCCATCATTTAACCAATCAACAAACCAGCCGCCACCAAAAAGGGCTGCTAATACCGGAGAACCAATAACACCAACCAAAGTAACAATTGTCACCAGTACACCTAAGGTACCAGCGACTTTACTTAATAACTCGCGAGTATCTTCTGGGGTCATTTTTTCTTGGTACTCAGTCAGTACCGGCACAAATGCCTGCGCAAAAGCACCTTCAGCAAATAAACGCCTTAAGAAGTTAGGTATTTTATTTGCAAAAAAGAACACATCAGCACTGCTGCCTGCTCCCATTAGATTTGCTATCACCACATCACGCACTAAACCTAACACTCGAGACATCAGCGTCATAACACTAACAATTAAGCCTGATTTAAATAATTTTTTGCTCAAACAGCCCCCGGACACTCAATCACTTGTAAGACAATTAATGGGTTTTATAACAAATATTCGATTATAACTCTGTCACACAGACTCAAGAGCTGGTAGAATGCGCCACATATTACACGAGTTGGGTTGAAGAAAGGCACGCTAGATTGGATTAATTTATCTTTATGATAAATATTCAGTTGCAGTCGTTGACAAGACGATAAAAAGCAGGCATATTCCTCGGCCTTAAAAGTATCAAATCCAGTTTTTAGGAGTTGCACCTTGGCTAATAGCAAGTCTGCAAAGAAGCGCGCGCTTCAGTCTGAAAAGCGTCGCCAGCATAACGCTAGTCGTCGCTCTATGTTACGTACATACGTTAAAAGAGTTATCGCGGCTATCAAAAGCGGTGACCATAAAGCGGCTACAGAAGCGTTCGCTATTGCACAACCAATTGTTGACCGTATGGCGACTAAAGGTCTTATTCATAAGAATAAAGCCGGTCGTCAGAAGGCTCGCTTAAATGCAAAAATCAAAGCTATCGCAGCTTAAGTTTTTGTAGATTAAGATTCAAAAAACCGGCTTATGCCGGTTTTTTTATAACTAAATTTTACCTACCTAGCCTTCTCTTAACGGCTTTAGCCCCTAGAACCAACCTCAACAGCTTAGTATCAACATAATAATGTCAAAATTGTTAATGATATGACCCTGAGATATATCCTGATTAAAGCAAACTACTCTTGAGAACGTTTATAACGTTTTATTAATACGAATAAACCTGAACTCGGAATAGCAAAAGACACTCAAACAGCCATTTGTCTTCCTAACGGCGTTTAATAAACATGCAGACCCAGTTATTAACATATAAGGAGTTCCTCTTGTTAATAACACAAATGACAAGTTTGATAGCGGTAGTGGTTAATATTAAGTTCTTTATCATTGTCCTTTTATCTCTTATCCCATGTTCTGGTTAATAAGAATGACGACAAATTAAGAAAGAGTAAAAAGCAGGATGGAAGCTTTCAATAATTTCAGCAGAAAATAATCAATTTGGATGGTAGGGGATGGTATTGACCATATTGATACATTGTAGGTTTGTGGTGTGAAGTGTCTGTTTGATTGCGATCAGTCTGCGACATGCTGCATTTATTAAACTTACAGAACTAAACGTCTTAACTTAAGACATCATCAATGAGATGCATCAGTTAAGACGTTTGCGGAGTCAATTTAATAACAATACATATTATTTAATACTTGAATTAACTCTTTTACCTCATTACTTTTTAATGAATAAAAAACGGTTTGTGCTTCTTTTCTGGTACAGACTAAATTGTCTTTACGAAGCCATGCCAAATGTTGAGATAAAGCAGATTGACTCAACCCCAACTTTTTATTCATTTCACCAACACACATTTCACCTTCATTAAGAAGATGACACAAAATAAACAATCTACGTTCATTTGCTAATGCTTTTAGCAATACGACCGCATGATCTGCTTGCTGCTGCATTTTTTCTATATTCATCACGCGCTCTTCTCCTCATCTAACCCCGCTCTAATATAGCGTTCCCTTACAAATAGAGTCGGGACATAAAGCACACTTTTTGGTAGATTGTTGTAAAAAATGAGACTTAGCTAAAATAATCAAAGGAAACTCATGAAAAACTATCAAAGAGCCTCTCTCGTCGGTGCCATTTTTGCCGCACTTATTGGCTGCCAAACAACGTCACCAACCAAATCAACAGCACCTCAATTAGTGATTAATGATTCTGATGATGCAAAAATTAGCCAACAATTAGCCAAACAGGCTTTATCGTCTCGTTTAAGTTATGACATAGTCGAATCACTCACTGTTGAAGTTGGACCAAGATTAGCTGGCACGGATAAAGATATAGTCGCGGTAGATTGGGCTATGGAAAAATTGTGGTTGCTCGGATTTGATAAAGTGTACAAGGAGTCGGTTCAAGTTCCTGCATGGTCAAGAGGCAGTGCACACGCAAGTATCGTCGCGCCTTATGAGCAGCCATTAGTCGTTACTGCCTTAGGTGGTAGCGTGGCAACGCCTGTTAACGGTATTCAAGCATTAATTGTACGCTTTGACAGCTTAGAAGAGCTATCTAATGCATCACCAGGACGCATCGAAGGCAAAGTTGTATTCATCGACCACAAAACTGAACGCCATATTACAGGTAAAGGTTATGGCGAATCCGTAGGCGGCCGTTCTCGAGGAGCCATAGTCGCTGCACAAAAAGGAGCGGTAGCCATCGTTATCCGCTCTATTGGTACGGATCATGACAGAATGGCCCATACTGGTATGATGCGATATGAAGAAGGGACACCTAAAATTCCTGCGGCAGCAATGTCGAATCCAGACGCCGATTTAATTAATGCGATGTTAAAGCGCGATCCTAACATCACGTTATCATTAAATATGACCTCCGAAAATCTAGGCATAGCCACATCTTATAATGTCATTGCAGAAGTCACTGGCAGCAGTAAGCCTGACGAAATAGTCCTTATCGGTGCTCATCTAGATTCATGGGATGAAGGTACAGGTGCAATTGATGATGGCGCTGGTGTGGCGATTGTCACCACCGCAGCTAAACTTATCCAAGACTTACCACAAAAGCCAGCACGCACTATTCGAGTGGTATTATACGCTGCAGAAGAAGTCGGTTTAGTCGGCGGTAAAGCCTATGCAGCACAACATGCTGATGAATTAGATAAGCATTATATTGCCGCAGAATCTGATTTTGGCGCAGGACCAGTATACAAGATTGATTTTAACGTTAATGCCGCTACATTTGAGCAAGTCAAACAAGAGCATTCTGCGATGACGTTAAACGGCGTCGAGCTAGGAAATAATGAAGCGTCTGGTGGCCCAGATGTTTCAATTCTTCCAGCCTTAGGTGTTCCAGTAGCGTCGTTAAATCAAGATGGTACAGACTATTTTGATTATCACCATACACCTAACGACACCTTGGATAAAATTGATCCTAAGAAACTAGCCCAGAGTGCTGCAGCTTATGCACAATTTGCGTATATGATGGCGCAATCAGAAATTGACTTAAGGCCTGTTACTCAGCAAAAAGAACAACACTAGTTGGTTTCTTCCAATCGAGTTTAAAAATCAGACACTAAAAAGCCCTTATTTAAGGGCTTTTTAGTGAGCAAATTTATTATTTTAGAGAACGTTACTTTTGTTCGTCTCGTAAAAATACTGGCGCTGTGGGTGTCGATTGCGCTTCGTTATAATAATAACCTTCAAGATCGAATGCTGTTAATTGTTCAACACTGGTAGGTTTAGTATCAACTATATAACGAGCCATCAATCCACGCGCTTTTTTGGCGTAAAAGCTAATCACTTTAAACTGCCCTTTTTTGCAGTCTTTAAATACTGGCGTAATCAACTGTCCTTCAAGTTGCTTAACGTTGACCGATTTGAAGTATTCATTCGAGGCTAAATTGACAATGATATCGTCACCCTGCTCTTTCAACGCCTTATTCACTTCAGCAGTGATAGTCTCGCCCCAAAAAGCATATAAGTTGCTGCCCTGTGGGTTTGTCAGTTTAGTACCCATTTCTAAGCGGTACGGTTGAATTAAATCTAATGGTTTAAGCAAACCATATAAACCAGACAAAATACGCAGATGCTTTTGACTAGAAGCCATTTGTGATTCAGATAAATGATCGGCATCAAATCCTGTGTAGACATCGCCTCGAAACGCGAAAATAGCCTGTTTGGCATTATCAAGGGTAAACGGTGGTTGCCAGTCAGCAAAACGCGCAGCATTCAGTCCGGCAATTTTATCGCTTACTTTCATTAAACTGGCAATATCCATTGGTGTTAATTCACGGCATACATCAATCAATGTTTGGCTTTGTTTAAGTAAACACGGTTGAGTATGGGTATTAGTGATAGGTGGATTTTCGAAATCTAATGTTTTCGCAGGTGAAACTAAAACCAGCATAAGTACGCTCCGGATAAAATCATAATGTCATCATACTGAACTGATATAAAAAAACCATGCTGTAGTAGCATGGTTTTTTCGATTACCTTAATAGGTAAATATTATTTTTTGACCGGCTCTGCTGAGTTAGGCCAAATTTTTTCTTCTAATTGATCGGCTAATTCCGGAAACTTACTGGTGTCAAATACAGGATCAATACCGGCGTCTATCTGTTCACGGTAATCATTAATCACTCTAACCGCTAGACCAGACAACAAGACTAATGCCACTAAGTTAACAATGGCCATTAGCCCCATCGACACATCAGCTAAATCCCAAACCAAACTAATTTTAGCAAGAGAACCAAACATCACCATACCCAAAACCACTAAACGGAATATAGGTAAGGCTTTTTTACTATTGCCTGACAAGAACATGACATTAGTTTCGGCATATGAATAGTTGGCAATAATAGACGTAAAGCAAAAGAGTAAAATAGCAAAAGCAATAAATGCCCCGCCCCAATCACCTACATGACTGGTTAATGCACTAATAGTTTTAGCAATACCATCAGAGCTAGAGGCTGCATCACCGGATAATAAAATAATCGCTGCTGTTGCGGTACAAATAACAATTGTATCAACAAACACGCCCATCATTTGCACAAAACCTTGCGATGCTGGGTGGTTAGGGTTTGGTGATGCACTTGCCGCAACGTTAGCGGCACTTCCCATACCTGCTTCGTTTGAAAACAATCCTCGGGCAATACCAGCTTGCATTGCTTGTGAAACACTAAATGCAACACCACCAGCAGCGGCTTCTTGCCAACCAAATGCACTGTTAATAACTAACATGAATATGTCGGGTAACTTTTCAATATTCATACCCACAACGACAAAAGCAATAGCAATATAAGCAATAGCCATCACAGGCACAATTAACTCAGACGCTTTAGCAACCTTCTTAAGGCCTCCTACGATGACAAAGGCACTGCAAATAACAATGCCGATTCCAACATAGACGGGCTCAAAGCCAAACACTTGCGTCATCGCACCAGTTATAGTGTTAGCTTGAACAGCATTAAATACTAAACCAAAAGCTAGAATTAAAAAGATTGAGAAAAGCACGCCCATCCAACGTTGACCGAGACCTTTCTCCATATAATAAGCAGGCCCACCTCGGTACTGACCATCACCATCTTTCACTTTATAGACTTGCGCAAGTGTCGACTCAATCATTGCGGTTGCCATACCGAGAACCGCAATAGCCCACATCCAGAACACAGCACCGGGTCCTGCTGTACCAATGGCAACGGCCACACCGGCCATGTTACCGGCGCCTACACGCGCAGCCATGCTAGTACAAAAAACTTGAAATGATGATAAGCCATGCTTACCTGGGCGACGGCTAATAGCCAATACTTTAATGCCATGAACAAAGTGAGTGACTTGAATAAAACCGAGACGAATGGTGAAAAATAATCCCGCACCTACCAGCCCATAAACTAATAGCTTGCCCCAAAGCAGGCTATTCATGAAATTAATAATCGTTTCTAACATTGCCATATTGTCTAATCTTCCCCGTTATAAGGTTATTTTTCTGTATCAGGCTATTGCGCTGAATGTTAAATCACATAATGGACAGACCAGGCACTTCATATGCAAGCTGCTATGTGTCAAACGGTAAAACCAATAAAAGTGCCAAATAAAGGCGCCATTATAAAAGCTAATGATGGTGGATTAATAGGTATAGATCATCAAGGACAGTGAATGCTAAAACAACGTTACCTACCAGATACATTGCCTAAGTAAATAACACTTTGAAGCAACACAAACAAAACAAAAAACAACAAGTGATATCCATCACACTTTATCACTTCTATTATTAATGCTCTATGCTTAAAGCATTGGCAAATCGTTATTAAATTTCAAGTAATTATCGACATACTGGCCAAAATTGCGATCTAAACTAAAAGTGACTCGTCAAAAATTAGATAAAGGCCACATTATTGTAATTAAATTACAGATACAGTGTTCTCAAAGAAAGTTAAATAATTATTTTCACTTTTAATCGAGGTCACAATGACTAACTCAAATGAAATAACTGCACTAAAAAAATACGTACGAGCGACTAACTTCTTGGCGACATCGCAAATTTACCTGAAGCAAAACGTACTTTTTAAGCGTCCTTTACAACATACTGACATCAAGCCTCGTTTACTTGGTCACTGGGGAACATGTCCTGGTATCAACTTTGTTTACGCTAACGTCAACCGTCTTATTGTTAAGCATAAGCGTGAATTCATTTACCTTGTTGGTCCTGGCCACGGTTTCCCAGCAGTACAGGCTAACTTATTTGTTGAAGGTTCATTAAGCCATTTCTACCCAGAGACCATACCTTATACAGAAACGGGTATCGAAGATATCTGTAAAAAATTCTCAGCTGCTTATGGTTATCCATCACATGCAAACCCTGAAGCACCAGGTCAAATACTAGAAGGTGGTGAGCTTGGTTATTCACTTTCAGTTGCTTGGGGCTCTGTATTAGATAACCCAAATCTTATTGCCGCCTGTTTAATTGGTGACGGTGAAGCAGAAACAGGTCCATTAGCTGCATCTTGGTATGCCAACCGTTTAGTCTCACCAGATAATAACGGTGCAGTGCTACCAATCGTACATATTAACGGTTACAAAATTTCTGGCCCTACTCGTATGGGTCGTATGAGCCATGAAGAGCTAGATCTAGAATTCCGTGGTCTTGGTTATCACCCAATCATCGTTGACGATGAAATGGAAACCGATATTTTTGAACAGATGACTGCAGCAATGGACTTGTCATATGACATGATCAATGACATTCAACGTCGCGCACGTTCAGGCGAAGATGTCGTTAAACCACGCTGGCCAGTTATTTTAATGAGAACAGCAAAAGGTTGGACTGGTACCACTGAATATGATGGCAAAAAACTAGCAGGTAACTGCGAATCTCATCAAGTTATTGTGAGCAACTGCGCCAAAGATAAAGGCCATCTTGAAGCACTTGATAAGTGGTTGGCTAGCTACAAGTTTGACGAATTAGTGCAAACCACTGAAAGCGGTGAATTGATATTTGATAAAGACATTATGTCTTTGATGCCACCAAAAGAGTTATGTTGTGGTCGTCAACGTCTAAGTTACGGCGGTGAAGTGGTACGTGCTTTAGCAAATCCAGATTTAAACAAATTAGGTTACGGTTCAGAAACAGCTCGTGGTCAACGTGGTTTCTCAATGTTGAAAATGGGTGAGTGGATGCGTGATGCATTCAAACTAAATCGCGATCAACGTAACTTACGAATCTTCAGCCCTGATGAAACATACTCAAACCAACTACAAGCTGTGTTTGAAGAAACCGACCGCGCATGGCAGTGGCCAATCGAAAGCTGGGATCAAGATATGTCTCGCGATGGCCGCGTGATTGAACTGCTATCTGAAAATTTACTTTTCGGTATGCTACATGGTTACACAGTAACAGGTCGTCACGGTATGTTCCCTACCTACGAGGCTTTCTCACAAGTAGTGTCATCAATGGCGGATCAATACTGTAAATATGTTCATGCAAGCCAAGGCATCCATTTCCGTAAGCCTATCCCTGCATGTAACGTCGTATTGTCTTCATTATTAGAACGTCAAGATCACAACGGTTATTCTCACCAGAATCCGTCTTTCCTTGGCGCTATGCTAGAGAAGCACCCAAACATTATCTCTGCTTATTTACCAGCAGATGCTAACAGCACCTTGGTTTACACTGAACGTGCTTATGCTGATCGCGATAAACTGAACATTATCGTTGCTGGTAAGAAGTCTCTTCCACAGTGGTTATCACTGGATGAAGCCCGTAAGCAAGCAAAAGATGGCATCATGGTGTGGGATTTCGCCTCTGATGAAAACCCAGATGTAGTACTTGCAGGTTGTGGTGACTATGCAACGCAAGAATGTATGGCTTCATTGGTATTAATTCGTGAGATTTTACCAAGAGTTCGTATCCGTTTTGTGAGTGTGTCAGAACTTCACAGCAGCGGCCTAGGTAGCCTTAAGTTCCAAAGCAAGCCTTGGATGATGGATGAAGTCTTCACTGAAGATAAAGGCGTGGTATTTAACTACCATGGCTACCCAAACACCATCAAAAAGCTAGTGTTTGATTATAAAGGTAACCGTCGCTTCCGCATCAAAGGTTATGAAGAAGAAGGTTCAACTACAACTCCATTTGATATGGGCGTGCGTAACGGTACTTCTCGTTACCACCTAGTGATTGATATGGCATACAAGTTATTCCAACAAGGCGTAATTGATGAATCACAACATGTGACCATCACTACCGACATGTTACAACGCTTGGTAGACCATAAAAACTATATCAAAGCGAACGGCGTCGACCCTGAAGAGATCGAAAACTGGGTGTGGACTCGTTAAGTAAAGCTACCGTTACACAATAAAAAATACGCCTTCAGGGCGTATTTTTGTTTTTATCGTTACCCAAAGTATCCATTTAGGGCAGATTAAACTAACTTATTAAAAATAATGATGATATTCACAATTCGTTTTCAATCATTTATAAAATAGAACAAACATACTTAACTCATGTTTTGATTCATTATTTCAAAGAAATAGAATTTCAACCTAAGTGCTATCGACTCTTCCATTACCAAAAATTAATCCTTTTTACTATGGAAAAACATCTAATTACCAACCATAATTGCGCCGCTGACTAAAATACAAAGAAACACCACATTAAGCGTCAGTAATGCATGACAATAACAACTCCGTTACATGCATATTTGGTGGAGTAAAATAACAATGGACGTAAATATGATGAAGAACACATTAAAAGTAGTATTACTCACCTCTATGTTGCCTTTCGCTGCATCAGCTGCACAAGAATTAACACCTTGGTACGTTGGTGGTGGTTTAGGCGTAAACAACTATGAACCTAGCTGTGACCAAAAAACCATGAAAGTATGTGGTGAAGATGACCCATATGCTTGGGATGTTTTTGGTGGTTATTTATTTAACGAATATGTTGGTATTGAACTAGGCTACCGTGACCTTGGTCGTGCTGAGTGGACTGATTATTCTAACAAGCGCAATGATGTTGGTGCTCGTGGAATGTCATTAGGTTTTGTTGGTTTTTACCCACTTGCAGACAAGTGGAGCTTATCAGCTGAAGCTGGTGCGTTTAACTACCTAATCTCGAACAAAAAAGAATACAACACTGAATATTACAGTGATAGCGGTATTGCACCATACTTAGGTGCTGGTATTGGTTATAACTTTACTGACAATTTAAAGTTACAAGCTAAATACCGTCGTTATGAAAATCTTGACGAAGAAAAGTGGAATACACTTTCAATGGAAAGTAACTATTGGGGTCTTGAGCTAAGCTACCGTTTTGGTACTAGTGCTCCAGCTCCAGTTGCTGCTCCAGTTGTTGTTGCACCAGTTGTTGTTCCACTTGGTGATGATGATAAAGATGGCGTAACAAACAACATCGACAAATGTCCAGACACACCATCAACTCACAAAGTTGATGCTACTGGTTGTAGCGTTTATGAAAACGTTACAACTAAGTATGACTTAGGTGGTATTTTATTTGCTAATGATTCAGCTGAAATCCGTGCTGGTTCGTTTGCTGATTTAGAAAAACTTGCTGACCACTTAACTAAATACCCACAACACACTGTATCTGTTCAAGGCCATGCGTCTAACGTAGGTAAAGCAGAATACAACATGAAGCTTTCTGAGCGTCGTGCGGTAGCAGTTGCAAGTGCACTAAACAAAAAATATGGCATTAGCATCAGCCGTATCAGTTCTGTTGGTTACGGTGTAACTAAACCAGTTATGCAAGGTAGCTCAGCTGAAGCTAACCGTGTTAACCGTCGTATCGAAGCTATCGTGACGGGTACTGAAAAGCGCGTAGTATTACGTTAATTGTAATATAGATACGCTATACTTTAGAAGTCGCTGCTTGCAGCGACTTTTTTATTTTAAGAACAACGTAAAAACCAGTACACCAGTGACTAACACTGACGTTGCGGTATTAGAATTGGAAGTATGTTCCGTATAATCTGACCGATTCTGTCTATTTAGCAACAATAATGGCTTTAAATAAGCGAAAATAACGGATAATTTCGTAATTTTTTTACAAATAAAGTTGGAATAATCCCTAAAATCGCTTCTAATAAAGGCATTGATCTATATTCATTGCTTAACGAGAGGAAATTTCCATGGCCAATGCACTCGCGCAACTCAAATCATTCACGACCATCGTTGCTGATACCGGCGACATAGAAGCTATTAAACGTTACCAGCCTGAAGATGCAACAACCAACCCATCACTCATTTTAAAAGCCTCGCAGATCCCTGAATATGCTTTTCTTATCGAGAATGCTATCGAATGGGCTAAAACTCAAAGCCACAGTATTGAACAACAGATTGAAGATGCAGGTGACAAGCTTGCTGTGAATATTGGCGTAGAAATTTTAAAGCTAGTGCCAGGTCGTATCTCAACAGAAGTCGATGCTCGCTTATCATTTGACAAGCAACGCTCAATCGACAAAGCGCACAAGCTAATCAAATTATATAAAGATGCCGGAATTGATAAATCACGTATTTTGATCAAATTAGCTTCTACTTGGGAAGGTATTTGCGCAGCAAAAGAACTTGAACAAGAAGGCATCAACTGTAATCTAACATTGTTATTTAGCTTTGCTCAAGCAAGAGCTTGTGCAGAAGCTGGCGTATACCTTATTTCGCCTTTTGTGGGTCGCATCTTAGATTGGTATAAAAAAGACACCGGTCAAGATTACACTGCAGAAACCGATCCTGGTGTTGTCTCTGTTACTGAGATTTACAACTACTACAAGCAGAACGGTTATAACACAGTTGTTATGGGTGCAAGTTTCAGAAATATCGGTGAGATTATCGAATTAGCCGGTTGTGATCGTCTAACGATTGGACCAGCATTGTTAGAAGAATTAGCCAATACTGATGTAGAAATTATCCAGAAATTGGTTGCAACACCAGCAACACAGTCTGCTCCAGCTGCGTTAACTGAAGAACAATTCCGCTGGGCATTTAACGAAGACCCAATGGCAGTTGATAAGTTAGCAGAAGGCATTCGTAATTTTGCCATCGATCAAGGCAAACTAGAAGTTATGCTAAAAACAAAATTAAGCTAGTTGGAGGCTTTACTCGTGACTACACTGACACAAAGCACGACTTGGAAGGCGCTACAAACCCATTCAAGTCAACTACCTCACATGCGCGAATTATTTGCCCAAAACCCACAACGTTTTGAGCAAATGAGCGTTGCGGCTTGTGGTCTGTTTTTAGATTACTCTAAAAACCGTGTGAACGATGAAACACTTAAGCTGCTATTCTCTCTCGCTAAAGAAGCAAAACTAAGTGAAAAAATTACTGCAATGTTTAATGGTGATGTGATTAACAACACCGAACAGCGCTCAGTATTGCACACTGCATTACGCAGTAAAGCAACTCAAACGATTATTGCTGAAGGAGCGAATATCGTTCCTGAAGTGCAACAAACATTAGCTAAAATGGCTAAGTTTGTTGGCTCTGTGCAATCAGGCGAGTGGAAAGGTTATACCGGTAAAGCGATTACAGATATCGTCAGTATCGGCATTGGAGGTTCATTTCTTGGACCTAAAATTGTTTCACAAGCGCTTAGACCATATTGGCAAGAAGGACTTAATTGCCATTTTGTTGCCAACGTAGATGCGACATCTATTTGTGAAAAATTAAAAAACCTCAATGCTGAGACCACATTGTTTGTGATGTCGTCAAAATCATTCAGTACTCAAGAGACTCTAACCAACACCCTTAGCGCTAAAGATTGGTTTTTAGGCCAGGGTGCAAGCCAACAAGATGTGGCTAAACACTTTGTTGCAGTAACATCTAATGTAACAAAAGCCACTGAGTTTGGTATGGACGCAAACAACATATTCCCAATGTGGGATTGGGTTGGCGGACGCTACTCATTATGGTCAGCCATTGGTTTACCTATTGCGCTACTTGTTGGTATGGATAACTTTACGGCCTTGTTAGATGGCGCGCATCAAATGGATCAACATTTTGCTGATACGCCTATCGAACAAAACATGCCAGTCATCATGGCTATGTTGTCAGTATTGTATGGTAATTTTCATGGTGCTCAATCACATGTCATTTTAACCTACGATCATTACTTACGTGGTCTTCCTGCTTATTTCCAACAACTCGACATGGAAAGTAATGGTAAATCAGTGACTCTCGATGGTACTGACGTCGATTACAGCACCGGTCCCGTTATTTGGGGCGGTGAAGGCACTAACGGTCAACATGCATACCACCAGTTACTACATCAAGGCACTGCACTTATTCCTGCTGACTTTATTATGCCGCTGCAAAGTCATAATCCGTTGGGTGAACATCATGACCAACTTGCATCAAACTGCTTTGGACAAACCCAAGCCTTAATGCAAGGTCGTACCTACGATGAAGCACTTGCTGAGCTAAGTAATAGCAAGCTTGATGAGCAACAAAAGCCGCTTATAGCCAAACATAAAGTAATGGTTGGTAATAAGCCAAGTAATACCTTATTGATGGATAAGCTAACGCCAACAACATTAGGTGCGTTAATCGCGCTATATGAGCACAGAACCTTTGTTCAGGGTGCTATATGGCAGATAAACTCATTTGATCAATGGGGTGTAGAGCTAGGTAAGCAATTAGGCAATGATGTGCTTGAACGAATTGGTGCAGACCACAATGCTACCGATTTAGATGGATCGAGCAATGCATTAGTGAACCTATACCGTAAAGGTAAGCTATAAAACAAAAACTAGCCTTGAATAAAAACCTCAGCTTGCTGAGGTTTTTTTATGCGTTTTTGATATCGAATTCACTAAATTGTGATTTATTAGTAACGTAAATGCAACACAACTATTGCACCCTATAGCTGAAATATGGTACTTATTTGTGCAGAGACATCATAATAACAAGGGAGGTTACCATGGATCGATTAGACTATGGTGGTGCGCTAGACGAAGTTGTTGAAAGACCAACCCGTTCAAAAAGCTCGTCAAAAAAACGCAAATGGCGTGAAATTGAAGCCATTAAGGATAAGCAGCGTTTACTCAAGGAATTGCAAGATATTGATGATTCATTCGATTTCGACGTTAATACACTAGTGCTTTAATTAGATCCCACCAACTAAAAGCTAAACGATAAAATCGATTAAAAGAGCGCATAATGCGCTCTTTTTGTTTGCCATGATTATTGGTTAGTGATGAATTAATATCAAAGCTCTCTAACAAAAGAATAATTGCATCATTTGTTATCCGCATGTTCAATATAGGTCCGTAAATCTTCAAAAATCGTTTTATCATTATCATTAAATAACGGATCTTCAATTAACCGATTTTGACATAATACGGTTATTTTTTGCCAATCGTTACTATCTAATGCCTTAACAAAATTCGGAAAGACTTCTCGTTCTTCATACTGCATATGCAATTGTTGTAGTTCAATATATTCTTTTAGATCGTTAATGAGCTTGTCGCGCGAGATAACCACATCCGAAAGAATCATATTCAAGCTATAAACTAAAGCACCCGATGCCTCAGCCAAACGATGATGTTCATTATAAAGTTGGCCACAATTCGCTAAACCCGTTTTATTACTGTAATAATCGAAAATAATATCTTCCAACGGGTGATGACTATGCTCAGCATAGCCTTGCATATACTCAACGATATCCCTAACCAGATTAAAATTAACTCCGTTACCTTCAGCCAATCGAGTCAATTTATTCGAAAGGATATTCAACAAAATGGCAATATGCTTATGATCGCGCATTAAACGTTGCAACATAACCTTCTCCCGTCATCTATCTACAAAACACCAATGTATAAATAATAGCCAATAATGAGTCTTTTACTAATCTACACTGGGATAAGCATAATGAGGTATGACCAAGATCATAATATTGGAATATAAAAAAACACCTAATACCAATCCAATTGATATTAGGTGTTAGATACCTGAAACTAAGAGGTTACTTTAGCACAGCAAACATATGCGCTTTAAGCTGGTCAAAGTCAGCATCTAATTCTGCAGATAAAATCGTTTTTTGTGCCACTGCAGCTAATTCAGGAGGTAACGGTAAATTAATGTTCAACTCACGGTCAACCACATCTTTAAACTTAGCAGGATGCGCTGTACCAAGAAACACCCCAGTTTCTTTACTAGTTAACCCAAGCGTTAATGCATGAGCTGCAATCGCCGCATGGGGCTCTGATTGATAACCCAACTGATAAAGTTCTGCTAAGGCGCCAGCGGTGGCATCTTCAGAAAGAGCCACGCCAGTTACCAATGATAACGGCCAGCCCATTTGCTCACAAATCGCTTCTACACGAGGCCAATTGCTTGGCTCTGACACATCCATAGCATTAGACATGGTCGCCACGGTTTTATGTGGTTGCCATTCACCACCAGTGAGATAACGCGGTACCGTGTCATTACTATTGGTTGCAGCAATAAAACGCTTAATTGGTAACCCCATGGCTTTAGCAAATAACCCAGCGGTTAAGTTACCAAAATTACCACTGGGTACAGACATCACAAGCTCATGATGTCCAGCTTGTTTTGCTTGCGCTACCGCTTCAAAGTAATAGCATATCTGAGCTAATAAACGACTAATATTAATCGAATTAGCAGAATTTAACGCTAAGCCGTCACGAACATCACTGTCATCAAAAGCTTGTTTAACCAGATGCTGACAAGCATCAAAGTCAGATGTTACTGCCACGGTATGAATATTTTTACCTAAGGTAGTAAACATCTTTTCTTGCAGTTCACTAATTTTACCTTTGGGGTATAACACCATTACATTGACGTTATCTAGGCCGTAAAATGCATCCGCTACTGCAGCGCCAGTATCACCCGATGTTGCGGTTAAAATAGTCAGTTTTTTATTGCCGGCAAGTAAATCAACGCATTGAGCCATAAACCGTGCGCCAAAATCTTTAAACGCTAATGTCGGACCATGAAAAAGTTCTAAACAAGCACGTTTATCATCAACCTTAACGAGTGGTACATCGAAGGTAAATGCTTTATCTACAAGCTTATCAACATTCTCCTGCCCGAGTTCATCTGCTAACCAAGCACCCAAGACTTTTTTGCTTCGCTCAGCAAAGGGTAGTGCCAGTAATGCATCAATATTGGATAGTACAGGAATGGACTTTGGGAAAAACAATCCTCTATCTTTACCTAAACCCAGTTGAACCGCTTGACTGAAGTTAACTACCTGCGATGGGTGTTTTAAGTTATATAATTCCATTGCGACTGCCTTTTAAATTTCAATATCAATAATGTGAAAGAGAGCGTTACACGCAGCGCGTGCCAAGTTTATCTAATTTACAAACGTGAGCAAAACCACCTTGCTCCGAAATATAATGTTGCATCAACCATTGTTTGGCTTTTTCTGCGGAGGCTAAATCGTCGGTTACACTAAACAATGTGGGGCCGCTGCCAGAAATACCGCTAGTCAGCATGCCTAATTCAGCTAATGCCGCTCGTGCTTCGGTATAACCAGGTATTGCGGATGCACGATAAGGTTCGGCCAAAACATCTTTCAGCATTTCAATTGCCAAAGCAGCGTCTTGCTGATAACTCGCGTGAACAAATGCACTTAAATAACGACCAAAATCGATGGCTACAGACTTATCATATTGCTGCGGCAGCAATTCGCGCATTTTGGCAGTAGATAATGAAATTCCCGGATAAGCGATAACCCAATACCAGTTATCAAAACTTGGAATAGCAGCGCATGCTTTGTTACTGGCATTAAGCATTAGCTGCATGCCGCCTAAATAGCATGGCGCTACATTGTCATAATGCACGCTGCCAGATATCTTCCCTTCAAACTCGCCCATCAATGCTAATAAGGCTTGCTGGTTAAAAGGCTGTCCAAAATGTTCATTTAAGGCATATAACGCAGCGACTACAGAGCTGGCACTAGAGCCTAACCCACTGCCGACTGGAAGGTTTTTCTCTAAACAAACAGTTACACCATCTTGGCGCTGTAATTTATCTAAAAAAAACTCAGCACATTGATAAACAATATTGTCCTTACCATCACTTGGTAATTTATGTGCCCATTCACCTGTTTGGCTATATTCAACCCCGCTGGCAGCGACGCTAATCATCACTCTATCGCCCAATAATGAGCCGTCAATCGGCGCCAATGCAGCGCCTAGCAAATCAAAGCCAACACCAACATTGCCCATAGACGCTGGAGCATAAACAGTAAGCGTGTCTTGGCTTACTTTTAACGTTTGATTCATAACCCAACCTCACGAGTCCAGTTTAAGGTTCTTAATACGTCAGCAAAGGCACCCGCAGCAGTAACATCGGTACCAGCACCATAGCCTCTTAATACAAAAGGAATTGGTTGATAATAACGGCTATAAAATGCCAGCGCATTCTCGCCACCTTTAACACTGTATAATGGATCAGTTGCATCGACTTCAACAATTCTGACATGGCATTGCCCATCTTCAATTTGGCCAACATAACGCAGCACTTTACCTTCGGTTTTAGCCGCCGCGACTCGAGCAGAGATAAGGTCATCTAATGAAGCAAGATTCGCCATAAATTGATTAACATCGCCTGAGTCGTCAAAATCAGCAGGCAATACAGATTCAATATTAATGTCTTCAAGCTCTAATGGCAGGCCAACTTCACGAGCAAGAATGAGTACTTTACGAGCGACATCCATACCACTTAAATCATCACGAGGATCGGGTTCAGTAAAACACTTGTCACGCGCAATAGCAGTCGCTTGCGATAAGCTCATACCGTCATCTAACATACCAAAAATGTAGGATAATGACCCAGACAAAATACCATTAAACTTATGTAGTTTATCTCCGGCATACATGAGTTTTTTCAAGTTATCGATAACCGGTAAACCAGCACCTACCGTCGTTTCATACAAAAATTGTCGACGCTGAGTTAAAGCCGTTTTACGCAATGCTTGATAGTAAGCATAATCACGAGTATTCGATTTTTTGTTTGGGGTAACAACATGGAAACCGGCATTCATCACATCAAGGTAACGGTCTGACACTAACTCGCTTGATGTACAATCAACCAGTACAGGATTAAGTAATTGCTGCTCTTGCCCCCACTCAAGTAGCTTAGCTAAATCATATGCTTGGCCCTTCTCGGCCAGTAATGACTGCCACTCGCCAAGTTCAATACCTTCACTATTCAACAACATTTGGCTCGAATTAGCGATCCCACATACACGAATACTAATGTGCTGCTCTTTTAACATCGCACTTTGCTGCTTGATTTGATCGAGTAATCCAGCACCCACATTACCGCTACCGACTAAAAACACATCTAGATACTGCTGCACATCGAAAAATGCTTGATGACATGCACCAATGGCATGCTTGGTTTTTTTCTGTTGAATAACGGTAGAAATTGATCGCTCTGATGAACCCTGAGCAATAGCAATGATATTGACACTGGCTTTAGCTAGTGCTGTAAAAAATTTAGCTGCTACGCCCTTATGGGTTTTCATACCATCACCAATCAAAGACACTATCGCCAAATCTTGACGTAATTCAATCGGCTCAAGTAATTCACTTTTTAATTCAAGCTCAAATTCTTGTTCTAGTGCCCATTTAGCTTTGTTTGCTTGAGAGGTAGAGACACAAAAACTGATACTGTATTCAGATGAGCTTTGGGTAATAAGAGAAACCGAGATACCACTGCGAGAGATAACCGCTAAAGTCCTGCTTGCCATGCCGACCATGCCTTTCATTCCTGGGCCGGAGACGTTAAACATGGTTTGATTGTCTAAATTTGAAATCGCTTTAACTTGTAGCCCTGTTTTATCATCATCATTAGACACCAATGTACCGGGAGCTGACGGATTAAAACTGTTTTTGATATAACAAGGGATTTGATATTGAGCAATTGGCGCAATCGTTTTAGGGTGCAATACTTTGGCGCCAAAATATGAGAGTTCCATCGCTTCTTGATAGCTTAATTGTGACAATAATTTAGCGTCGGCCACAACACGTGGATCAGTGTTATAAACTCCATCCACATCAGTCCAAATTTCACAACTAGAAGCGTCTAAACAAGCGGCCAACACTGCAGCAGAATAATCAGAACCATTACGACCTAATGTTACGACTTTGCCTTGAGCATCTGCGGCAGTAAATCCAGGCATCACCCAGACTCGGTATTGATCAAGCGGCAATAAGGTAAAGCGAGGCTTGCTAACCGCAATATCGACTACAGACTCCAACGGCTGACCATGAGCTAAAAATAACGCGACTGGATCTAATTGTGCTGAAGTAATGTCTTTCGCCAACATTACTTGTTCCATTAATGCTGCTGATAAGCGCTCTCCGGTCACCACTAATTCAGCACGAACACTATCAGGGCATTCTCCCAATAACCTGATGCCATACAACTTATCTTTCCAAACCTGCATTTGCGCAGCTAATTTCTCGACCAATAATTTATGTTGAACGGTTGTAATAAGTGAAGTGGCATCAGAAAACAAACCACTAAATACACCATTGATATGGTCTAACACTGGCTGATAGTCTTGTTGATTAACAGCGATATCAACCATTTCTAACAGTGCATTGGTTACTGTTGCAGGAGCCGAAAGTACCGTAGCAACAGATTCTGTCGAAGCCGTATCAGCAATAATGTCTGCCGCCATCGAAAAACGAGACCAGTTCGCCAACGATGTTCCACCAAATTTCATTACTTTCATGTCGCTCTCCTTGCCACTTTTAAAGTGACAACATTAATTTAAAATCAAATATCAGAATTAAAAACAAAAAAGCCCGCTTCAGGTGTTAGAAGCGGGCTTTTTATGCAAAATCTTTTAGGGTGTAATCAGCCCGCCCCCACTATGGTAATAGTGGTGGTTGTAATGGTTGTAATTACAACGAGCATGAGGGTAAACATTTGATGATTCTCTTCGTTAGGATAAATGTTAACTGCCGATAATATTTAATTAGATTAAATAGCTGATCCACGTTGGCTAACAGAATTGCTTTTTTAACCTAATGTTGTCAACCCCTCATTACAGTTTATTTGCTAGTTATTTTTTAAGTAGAGTTGATTTTTTTAACAATCAAGTTGTTAAAAATCTAAAATCGGTCGCCATAACCATTATTGACTGCCAAATCTAACGTTGACGTAAACGGTGAAATAATAAGTAAAGCCAAGTAAGTTCAACAAATACAGAATGATACAACAAGCAGTTTAATACGTACTCATAAAAAGATTACCAATAGATGTACTACCAAGATGATTTATCCGCCTTATCCATTTTCATCACTAATTAGATGATTTATTTTCAACATGAACTCAGTAAAACATGCAGCATAAGACAAAATAAAAAAAGCTGTGATTCAATAACCAAAAACTGATGTTAGCCATCGCAGCCTGATATCAAAATACGGTATGATACTCACATCACAATTGGAGGCGATATGAAAATTACAAAACATGCGGCGGTCACTATTCATTACCGCTTATCTGATGAGCAAGGTCTATTAGTAGAAAGTTCATTTGAAAGTGAACCAATGGTTTACTTACATGGCACTGAAAATTTAATTCCTGGACTTGAATCAGTTTTAGAAGGTAAAACTGTTGGTGAGAATATCGAGGCAAAGATCCCTGCGGAACAAGCCTATGGCGAATATCACCCAGGTTTAAAGCAAGAAGTTCCTGTCAGTGCATTTGGTGATGTCGAAGATATCGTTCCAGGTATGCGTTTTATCGCTGAAACTGAAATGGGTCAACGCCCTGTTCAAGTCATTGAAGTGAAAGATGATGTCATCGTTGTTGATGGTAATCACCCTCTAGCGGGTCAGTCACTGCATTTTAGTGTCGAAGTTATCGCTGTAAGAGAAGCTACAGCAGAAGAACTATCTCATGGACATATCCATGCAGAAGGCGGCTGTGGTAGCCATGGACATGATCACGGACACGACCATGAATCATGTGGCACAGAAAAACCTGGCTGTGATGGAAATGGCGGCTGTGGCTGTCGTTAATTCATTATTGATTAAATAGATAAGTTACTCATTCTATCTTTAATGTCTATTTGTCAGTAAAAAGGTTGAAACATCGTAAGGCATTGTCTAGTTACTAGGCAGTGCCTTTTTGTTTAGGTTATAGTTAGCTCGTTAATCACATCAATTAGTCAGATTTATTGTATCGACCGTTAAGGATAACTTGGGGGTACAATCCTCACTAATTGACTCCCAATATAATAATTAATACCTAGCGACGGAGTGCTTATGTTAATTAAACCGCTGTATGAATTACTGCCGTTCACTTACATGCTTGTAGGTAGTGTCAGTATTTTTTTACTCGAACCAAATTATGCACTTATTGCTTCAATTGTAGTGTATTTATATGGTGCACATATTTACAACTTACGCTCCAAGAACCGTAGAACCGACCCCAAACGTAAACGCAAATCAGGATTCATTCCCGAAACAATTTATGGTTTATTACCCTTTATTTACGTGTTGGGTGCTGTGAGCCTTTATCGGTTTTACCCTAGAGATTCCAGCACACTTTTTGCACTGTGTTTAACCACCTATGGTGGATACCTATTTTTAAGACGTTTAAGTTATCGTCACCACAGATTACCGCGAGGAATTAACCAATAGTCAGATTAACTATTGCGGTGAGGATCAAAAAGATTAACTGAACAAAAAACATGAACATTTGATTAGCAGGAATTAATGCTGAACCTAATGTAATTAACATTGATGAATGCTTATTTGATTTTATGAGTAACACTTCAGGCTCGATAGGTAATAAAAACACCTATCGAGTCAGTTATATTGGCAATTTATTAGCATTGAATTATCAGCACTGAGAACTGGAATATTGTGTCGATGCACATCGATGGCTAATTGCTTAGCCTAAAATCAATTTTTTAACTAAGTCTCTTTGATGTATTGGCATATTTTTTAAATAATTTGAACACCGCGTAATCGTTGCAATACTCACTTGATGTTCTGCAGCAATTTGTCTCTGGCTCAACTCCCCTGCTAATAACGTTTGAAACACCTGTAACCGTCCAGAAACCGCACTACGTTCTTCTTCAGTTAATAACAAATGAAACAACACCGACAAATCATCTTCATTTGCATGGGTTAATATTTTTTCTACTACTAAATTCCAATTGGCACGCATTGTTTTTCTCTTTTTAGTAATGCCCAGACATTACAAGTGTACCAAGGAACGACGCTGATTAGCAAAATTGCTAGCGATAAACTTGTAATGAAAAATGAAAAATAACTGCGGTATGCTATTGATGAAAGATATCGCAAAGTGCTTATAAAATTGTGTAGAATGATGTGTAATACCCTCATAACTAAGCGCTAAAAACTCGACTAATTATTAGGCTGAACATTTAATGGTTAGCACTTTAGTTAAAATTTAGCTTAATTATGTGGATATCTGTGCTTATGGAACCAGTACCACCCACAAAAAAGTGAAGGATGACGATGAAAAAAATATTACTAACGGTTGCGGCAACCGCAATGATAATCCCTGCTGTGTTTGCGAATAATTTTGAAGAACCTGCAGATGCCATTGAATACCGCCAAGCTGCTTTCGGCTTAATTGCTTATAACTTTGGTGATATGGGCGCGATGCTAAAAGGTAAAAAACCTTTTGATGCAGCAGTATTTAGTACTCGTGCAGACAATGTTGCAGCGCTATCAAAGATACCACATGAAGGTTTTATTGCCGGTTCAGATAAAGGCGATACCGAAGCACTAGCAAAAATTTGGCAGGATAAAGCCGATTTTGATAGCAAAATGACTGCATTTCAAGATAATGCTGCAGCATTAGCTGTTGCAGCTAAATCAAGCGATCAAAATAACATTAAACAAGCTTTTGCTAACACAGGTAAAAGCTGTAAAGGTTGCCACGACGTTTACAAAAAAGACTAATCTATTTTGCTACTGAGTGAATCAGTCTCTAATTTGATTGGTTAGCCATGGCAAGTAAAAGTAGCTCTGCTCAGTAGAAAAATGAAAAAAGCCCATCTTTATGGGCTTTTTTATTGGCTTTAGTTTGCCTGAAATTATAAAAAACTGACCACAGGCTCGAGAAGTAACCACCAAATAGCCGCAAATATGGCTAGCACAATAACTAACGCCATCCAAGGCGAACGCAATGTAGGTGAAGCGACCTGTTCGGTAACTTGTTTATAACCACTGAACATGGCTTTAAGTATATTGTCGCCCTTAAACACATGCACTAATACGGAAATGATATGCACCGCAGCCAAAGCCAGAATAAGATTGAAATTGGTTTTATGCAACCAGGTTAGCCACCTAGCTGTATCTGAGGAAACTAGATATATCAGCGGGCCTTCAGTAAAAATATCATCAGTTGCAAATAAACCCGTTGTTAACTGCAACACAAGTGTTCCCAGCAACACAATCACCATATAACCACCTAATGGGTTATGCCCAAGTGATACAGGTTTAGGTTGGGCTTTCGCGTAAGCGATAACTTTATTTGGTGCAACAAAAAAATGTGTAAACTTAGCGGTGTCACTTCCTATAAAGCCCCAAATTAATCTAAATGTAATCAGTGTCATCAATAGGTACGCCAATATTTGATGCCACTGCATTTCACCTATTTCAGCTGTCCACCACAATCCGCCAACTAAACACACCATAGCCCAATGAAAAAAACGTGTTGGAAAATCCCATACCTTTATTTTTTGTTGTTCTATACTCATTAATAACCTGCTTATTACTATTGTTTACTGACAAATTATAAACTCATCAGTAGTAAATAAAACAAGAAGGTTTACAAACTAATACAAATAAACATGGTTATGTAGCTAAAAGAGACAATGAAAGAACCTTTACTTTACAAAGAGAATAAAGGGGCATGTGTAGAGTATTTGTGAATAAGACCAATCCATACAAAATCGTGTTTTAAATTGTATAAAAAAACTTCAACAAAGCTAATTAAGTATTAACTTATCCATTCAAATATGGGCCTATATTCACAGCATTACAAGCATATTTTAAGCCTTTTTTACTCAAAACGTCTAAGAGATCAAATATGCAGCACTCGACATTTACAGCCAGCAAAAGTGTGATGCAGATCACTATTTTTATGGTTAACCTTGGTAATCTGAAGTTAAGCAAACAACAAGAAGGTTCTAAATATGCTGAAAATCACTAGCAAACAACTTGAAGTCACTGCCCTTATCCGTGAACGTATTGAAGGACGATTAGAAAAATTAAGTCGACATGATATTCAATTAATTAACCCGCACATCATTATTACTCAAGAAAAGCAGTTATTTAAAATAGAGGCATCAGTTGGATTACCTAGTGGAGATTTATTCGCCCAGGCAAAAAGTGAAAACCTATACGCAGCAATTACTGCAATGGGACAAAAGCTGGAAAAACAGCTAAATCGCCTGACCCATAAACCCCAGGCTCAACGCCATGTATCATTACCAAATGATACTGAAAGCGAATTTGAGTATGTCTATAAGGAGGAAAACGCCGCTTGATATTATTTCTCTCTCACCAGCGCACCTTCGGGTGCGCTTTCTTTTGTCTATAATCCAGCACTCAAGCCTTGATGAGTAAATTTACATTGACAGTCGCCTGTCAGAGCTTTAGTTTTACTTCATGAACAAAAAAATATTCAGCCTTTTTATTTTCTTTTTTATTCAGCCCACCCCTGGAGGCGGATTTTCTGTGTAAAAACGAAAATGAAAATTCTAAAGCCTCCCAACTGGGAGGCTTTTTTGTCTTATAAACTCTGCCGTATCTAGTCATGCGCCAGTATGTAGCGTCACATTGAGGTCAATATGCAAAAACCACCTGAGTTAAGTCAAACTCGCGAACAGATAACTGCACTGGATAAATCCTTATTAGCGTTACTATCTCAGCGCCGCCAATTGAGCCTAAATGTTGCACGCAGCAAAGAAGTTGATGTTAGACCTATTCGAGATACACAACGAGAGAAAGAGCTACTTGAAAGACTTGTGCAGCAAGGGCGTGACCAAGGACTTGATGCGCACTTTGTGATATCGCTTTATCAAAGCATTATTGAAGACTCAGTGTTATTTCAACAAACGTATCTTCATGGTAGAGCAAACCCAGACACTCAAAAGCAGCAATATACTGTGGCTTATTTAGGTGCAAGGGGTTCTTACTCTTACTTAGCGGCAAGCCGTTACTGCTCACGCCGTCAGGTGGAAATGCTAGATTTTGGGTGTAAAAGTTTTGATGAAATCGTTAATGCCGTCGAATCAGGTCATGCCGATTATGGCTTTTTACCAATTGAAAATACTTCTTCAGGATCTATCAATGAAGTGTATGACGTACTTCAACATACAACGCTATCGATTGTGGGCGAAACGACTATTGAAGTGAGCCATTGCTTACTCACTAAACCTAACAGTAAACTATCTGATATCAAGACTATTTACGCTCATCCACAACCAATCAGTCAGTGCAGCCGCTATTTAAGTCAGCACCCACATATCAAACTTGAATATTGTTCTAGTAGTGCTGAAGCTATGACAAAAGTTGTCGAGGCAGACAACAACACTGTCGCAGCAATAGGCAGTGCTGAAGGCGGATCGTTATACCAATTAATTGCAATGGAACAAGGTTTGGCAAACCAAAAAATCAATCAGAGTCGTTTTATCGTTGTCGCTCGAAAAGCTTCTGCGGTGCCTTCTCAGCTGCCAGCAAAAACCACCTTGATCATGGCAACAGGACAGAAACCTGGAGCATTAGTGGAAGCACTACTGGTACTTAAAGCTCATAATTTGAATATGAGTAAGTTAGAATCTCGTCCGATACCAGGGACACCATGGGAGGAGATGTTTTACCTCGATATTGATGGCAACTTAGCGACTACCGAAGTACAACAAGCAATTAAAGAGTTAGAGCGCCTTACACGTTTTATCAAAGTATTAGGTTGTTATCCTTGTGAAACCGTTAAACCGACACAATTATCGCAAGCTCAGTTATTAATTGAACCCGGTAGCTCTAAACAAGAGCCAGTCAAGACGGTACCCCATAGCCAAGCTAAGCATTCACGCGACTATAAATCACAAGATACTCAATTGTTTTGCCAGCACTTACAAATAGGTGCAGGACAATTTAGCGCATTACAACAAATTAACTTACCGATAGATAATACCGAACTGGCTACGCAAGCAAAGCACATCAAAGAATCAGGCTTTCAAGCTATTGTGCTCAATGATTTAAAACAACAACTCAATGAACAACAATTAAAACAGCATGCACAGGTCATTGAACAAGCCGGTTTATTATGTGTAATGCAAATAGACCAAGAACAAGAATTTATCATTGCGAGCCAATTAGCAGATATGCTGATATTAAGTGGTAAACAAATGTATAACCCAGACATGTTAACCTTAATTGGTTCCGTCAATTTACCGGTAATATTAGAAAGAAATACCATGGCTAGTATTGATGATTGGCTACAAGCTGCCGATACAGTCCTTAGCCACGGAAATCAACAGCTCGGGCTATGCGAATCAGGTGTACGCAGTTTCACGCACCCAGAGCAGTTAAGCCTCGATTTGGCCGGATTGGTTGAAGTGAAATCTCGCAGCCATTTACCCGTCATCGTTAACACCAGCTTCAGCATTAATGCTGCACTGCTAAATACTCACGCAAATGCCGTTAAGCAACTTAATGCTGATGGAATTATATTGTTACATCAGGATGGAGTATCGCAAGCTGAAATTATTCATGGTTTATACCAAGCAAAGTAACGATTAAATAACCAAGAATGACACACATAAAAATGCCGAGAACATTCTCGGCATTTTTATGACTCGCAATTGTAAAACGTAATTAGTTACTCAAGTTTACTCAATAATTATACTGCTAGGCCATCATTTAAACTTATCCAGCCTTTAAAAATACGATAACTGAACCAGCTAACACCCAGTAAATACATAGGTAAACTCAGCCATAATGGGCTAAGCCAATATCCTGCAATAAAAAATGGGCAGAGGCCAATAATACTCATGCGTTGCCAACGTAGATGGCTACCCAATACAGAATCTGGATTGACGTTCTTTTGGATTAAATTAAGCCAAAAACTCAATAATACTGGCACAAAAAATAATGGAAAAGCGCTCATTAAACCGTAAAGAAAATGCCCTAAGGAATTATCTTCAACCTGTTGAACAGGTAGCATATTCGATGGCATCATCGACATGGGGTAACCTCCAAAGGTAACTAAGTTTATTGAGCCAACACTGCGTTATTTGGCGACAGTGTTAATTAAACATAAGCTTTGTGTCACTATTTGGCAATATTTAGTTCAATTAATAATGCTTCACTTAGCGCTATCCAGCTTTCATATCATTAACAGATTGCAACATGGCGCGGCTTTCATGTTGGAACTGCGGCGCAAAATCACCAAACCATTTAGCGACACGCTGGAACTGCTCCACAAAGGCTTGCCTATTACCCGTTTGCAACATTGTTAATGCATCACGATAATTATCAAGATAATCACTAATAGCGTGTTGACTACCTGGTTGAGCAAAAATTATATCGGCATAAAGCTCCGGATCTTGAGCAAATAAACGACCGACCATGGCTAACTCTAAACGATAAATCGGTGAACTAAACTGTAATAAGTTACCAATATCAGCTTCTTCTTTGCACAAGTTGACACCATACACGAATGTTGAAAAGTGACGCATAGCCTGCACTAGCTGCATCGCTTTATCATGACGCTCTGCTTCAGCTTCAACTATACGAGCCCCCCAAATTTCAATTTGTTGTAGTAACCATTGATACGCTTCTTGATGACGACCATGACACACTACCACCACCTGTTTAGCAAGACTGCCAACATCAGGACCAAACATAGGATGCAGACCTACTACAGGGCCTTTGTGTGCCGCTAACATTGCCGTTAAAGGTGCTTCTTTAATCGAGGTGAGATCAGCTAAAATACAATTTTCAGGTAGCTGCGTTAACTTGTCGCGGATCACTTCGCACGTCACATTTATGGGTACGGTAACAATCACTAATCCTGCACCATCAAAAATGGCGGCGGCATCTTGCCAATCATTTTTATCTATACTTTTAACTTCATAACCAGAAAGAACCAACATTTGGCTAAATAACTGTCCCAGTTTGCCCTGACCACCCACAACGACCACATGGCCAAGATCTTGCTTAATCTGCTTAAACCCAACATCTTTTTCATTTAGGTAAGATTCGCGCATAAGTCGACGTAAAATATCTTCAATTAACTGTGGTGAGACATTCATTTTTTGTGCTTCGTCTCGACGTTTAGCTAACATCGATGCTTCACGCTGTGGGGCATAAATAGGTACACCAGCCGCATGTTTTACGGCACCAACTTGCGCCACTAAATCCAGACGTTTACGTAATAAATGCAGTAATTGTTGATCAACGCCATCAATTAAATCACGAAGATGCTCTAAGCCTGCTGTGGTTTTTTCATTCATCTGTTTATCCATTAACCGTTAACAACCTGCAGCGTCTCAAAACGTGTTGGTAATACTGCAGACAACTGGTTAGCGCCTTGTCTTAAAATGGTTTCAGTAGTTTCCCAATCAATGCATGCGTCAGTGACAGAAACACCATACTTTAGCTCTGCTAACGGTTTATCTGAACTCTGATTACCTTCATTGAGGTTACTTTCAAGCATAACACCGATGATAGATTTATTGCCTGCTTCAATTTGGTTAAATACATCTTCGCAAACGTTTTTTTGACGTTGATGATCTTTTGATGAATTACCGTGACTGCAGTCAACGACTAAACGAGCACTGAGTTTGGCTTTATGAATTTGTGCTTCACTCTGAGCAACACTGTCAGCATCATAGTTAGGTGCTAAACCGCCACGCAAAATAATGTGCCCATCTGGGTTACCGGCTGTTTGCAACAGTGAAACTTGACCTTCTTGGTTAATGCCCATGAAGCGGTGGCTGCTGGCAGCTGATTTTAATGCATTAATAGCCACTTCCAACTTACCATCTGTGCCATTTTTAAAACCAACAGGCATCGACAAACCTGAAGCCATTTCTCGATGAGTTTGCGACTCAGTGGTTCTTGCGCCAATTGCAGACCAAGTAACTAGCTCGGACAAATATTGTGGACTGATCGGATCCAGCGCTTCTGTCGCGATAGGCAATTCAAGTTCAGCAAGCCAAATCATGAGTTCTCGAGCCATTCTGAGTCCTTTCTCGACATCAAATGACTCATCCATATCAGGGTCATTAATCAACCCTTTCCAGCCGACCGTTGTGCGAGGCTTTTCGAAATACACGCGCATTAAGATGTAGAAGTCATCACTGAGTTCATCATGTAACTTTTTCAGTTTTAATGCATACTCTTTTGCCGCTGCAATATCATGAATAGAACATGGCCCCGTCACCACAAGCACCCGATTATCACGTTTGTGGACAATATCTGAGACTTGCTTGCGAGCATTTAGAATATATTGATAAGCATGAGTTGATAATGGAAGTTCTTGCTTTAACTCTGCTGGAGTCACTAGCACTTGTTCTGAACTGATGTGCACATTATTAATGGTATCTTGTTGCATACTTATCACTCTCTTTTGACGACAGACCAAAGGTCACTAATAGATTTGATTTTTAGGTATTGGATAATACAATCTGTATTTTTGTAACGTTACACCATTACACCTTGAAAGCAACTATGCCTGTGCAAAGGTTCTAGAGCAAGGCTTATTTACACAAAAGGTAAAAAATTACTTAACCTAAGAGGTATTGAACAAAAAAACAAATACGCTTCTTGTACTTTTCAGCTGTTACCGCTCTACTCGTTGTTACCGCTCTACTCGTTGTTACCGCTC
>TARA_R110002167_G_scaffold100794_2_pt1 | contig 46632 bp, 51 predicted proteins | sample TARA_R110002167 | Tara Oceans TARA_R110002167 (sample SAMEA4398238) | marine metagenome | biome: Polar Biome; feature: [MES] marine water layer (ENVO:01000295) within the mesopelagic zone...; material: water (ENVO:00002006), including particulate matter (ENVO:01000060) such...
TCCCTTAAGATTTCTTGTGGGGTGTTGAGGCACTTTTCACCACATGTTGTGATACCACACCGCATCGCCACGGTTGCGATGCGAAATGGTTGCAATCTCGCACCACCTCTGCCGCAAAACTGCCCAAGTTATTTCGTCATGTCTATCAATGACTTGCAGGGCGAGACGAAGTTGGGCAGAACTATGGCAAGAATGAGGCAGCCTGCCGTAATTGCGCAGGATCAAGACGGAACAAGGGCGCGGCATCGTATCGCACCCGGCCGGAATGAGGGTAAAATCGCAGTGTTTTCACGTCTGCCAGGGGCTATTGTGCGCGCCGCACTTGTTGTGCTGATGATCGTCATGCCATCGGCCATGTTGCCGGTGTCGAATGTTGACGCTGGTCAAATTGTGGCGCTGGTCGCAATTTTTGCGGCGATTTTCACGATTGTCGAATATAGCGCCAATAGTCCGAGCCTTGTGGAGTTCCGCTCTGCGCCGCCGTTTAACCGGTTGCGTTTCGGGGCGCTGTTGATGACGATTTTCACGCTGTCGGTGATCTTTCGCGAGGCAGAGCAGGCCTCGACGGTCACACTGTTTTTCCAAGAGGTCGGCGAACGGATCGGTGCTTCGATCGATTTTCCCTACTCGCCGGTGCGCCTGTTGTTGCTGGTGATGCCCGCCGACATGACGCTGGCCGAGCTGGAACGCGCCCGCACCGCTGCGGGCCTGAGCTATCTGATTTCGCTGTTGTCGCTGGGCGCCTTTGTGGTGTTGCTGCGACTGCACGGCTGGCCGCGCCAGAGCACCGCTTTCAATGTCTGGGTCAACCTGCCGACCTTTGATCCCACAGCCGGTGGCGATGTTGTGGCCCGACTTAATCGTGACAGCCAAATTAACCTGATATTAGGGTTTCTTTTACCATTTATAGTGCCAGCGATCGTGCAGTTGATGACCCTGATGCTAGGCCCAATTCCGCTGAATGATCCGCAGACCTTGATTTGGGCGGTCACCGCATGGGCTTTTTTGCCAGCCAGCTTGTTGATGCGCGGTGTTGCGTTGAACCGCGTCGCACAGATGATCCACGTCCAGCGCAAGCGCGCCTATGCCAAAGCGGCCGCCGATGGGTTGCTGCCGGCCTAGTCATATTGTTTGCGGGCATGGCCGTTGCGGAACCTCTGCGCATTGCGACCTATGCCGCGCCGCTTAGCCGAGATGGGCCGGGGCTGTTGTTGCGCGATCTGGTCAAAGGTGAAGACGCGCAGATTGCGGCCATTGCCGCCGTGATCGTGCAGGCGGCACCAGATGTGTTGCTGTTGACCGATTTTGATTATGACCTTGATGGTCTGGCGCTGAGGGCGTTTTCCGACATGCTTGCAGCACGCGGCCTGACGTATCCCTATGTCTTTGCCGCGCGCCCGAATTCGGGTTGGTCCACGGGGCGCGATATGGATGGCAACGGGCGCACAGGAGAGGCGCGCGATGCCCAAGGCTATGGCCGGTTTGCCGGTGACGGCGGGATGGCGGTTTTGTCGCGCTGGCCGATTGACACCGCGGCGGTGACCGATCTGTCGGGATTGCTCTGGCGCGATATGCCCGGCGCGGTGCTACCCGGTGAGGAGGGAGCGCCGTTTCCCGATGCCGCGGTCTATGCGGTGCAGCGTTTGTCCGATACCGCCCATTGGATCGTGCCGGTCAAACCCGATCATGGCGCAGCATTTGATCTGTTGGCATGGTCGGCCACACCACCGGTTTTTGATGGTCCCGAGGACCGCAACGGGCTGCGCAACCGCGATGAATTGCGGCTTTGGGAAAATGTGATTGCGCAGGGTCGCGAGGCGCCGTTTTTTGTGGTCGGCAATGCCAATCTGGATCCGTTTGACGGCGAAGGGCTGTCGGCGGCGATGGCGCAGTTTCTGATCAATCCCGCGATTCAGGACCCCGCGCCGCAAAGCCAAGGGGCCGCAGGATTTACCGATGCGGCGCAAGTCGGGCCCGCGCAAAACGATACAGCAAGCTGGCCGCAAGATGGGCCGGGCAATTTGCGGGTGAGTTACGTTTTGCCAAGTGCCGATTGGCGGGTGACAGGGGCGGGGGTGTTTTGGCCGGCACCGGACGATCCGCTGGCGGCACTTTTGGGGGCGGATGGACTGGCGGCGGGTCCGCATCATCTGGTTTGGGTCGATGTGGCGCATCCGCCAGCCCCCTAGGCATCTTGATCCTTGGGGCGCAAACCGCTAGGGCAAGGGCAACAGTTTTCAGCCAAGGAACCGAGACATGTCCAACCCCTCTCTTTTGATCCTCGCCGGTGACGGTATCGGCCCTGAAGTCATGGATCAGGTGAAGCGTATTATCGGCTGGTATGGCGATAAGCGCGGCCTGAACTTTGATGTCTCCGAGGACCTTGTGGGTGGCGCGGCCTATGACAAGCACGGCGTGCCATTGCACGATGACACGATGGCGAAGGCGCAAGAGGTGGATGCGGTTCTGCTGGGTGCTGTGGGTGGTCCCGCCTATGACGATCTTGATTTTTCGGTCAAGCCGGAGCGCGGTTTGCTGCGGTTGCGCAAGGAGATGGACCTGTTTGCCAACCTGCGTCCGGCGCAGTGTTTTGATGCGCTGGCTGATTTTTCGTCGCTGAAGAAAGAGCTGGTTGCGGGTCTTGATATCATGATCGTGCGCGAACTGACGTCGGGTGTGTATTTTGGCGAGCCGCGCGGCATTCATATCGAGGACAACATGCGCGTTGGCATCAACACGCAGCGTTATACCGAGGCCGAGATTGAACGCGGCGCGAGGGCGGCGTTTGATATGGCGATGAAGCGCGGCAAGAAGCTGTGTTCGATGGAAAAGGCCAATGTCATGGAATCGGGCATTTTGTGGCGCGATGTGGTGACCGAGGTGCACGCCGATTACCCCGAGGTCGCGCTGTCGCATATGTATGCCGACAATGGCGCGATGCAATTGGTGCGCGCGCCCAAGCAGTTTGACGTGATCTACACCGACAACCTGTTTGGCGATATTCTGTCGGATTGTGCCGCGATGTTGACCGGAAGCTTGGGCATGTTGCCCTCTGCGTCGCTGGGTCTGCCGATGGCCAATGGTCGCCCCAAAGCAATGTATGAGCCGGTGCACGGGTCCGCGCCTGATATCACCGGTCAAAGCAAGGCCAATCCGATTGCGTGTATTTTGTCGTTTGCGATGGCGCTGCGCTATTCGTTTGATCAGGGCCAAGAGGCGACCCGTCTGGAAACGGCGATTGAAAAGGTGCTGGCAGATGGCGCACGCACCGGCGACCTGATGGGCCCCGAGGGCGGCGTGCCGTTGACCACGACCCAGATGGGTGATGTGATTTTGGCGGCGCTCGACGCGTCGTTGTAGAGAAATCTGGGTGTTGTAAGGGCTGTGTTAAGTTGCCCCGTGCAACAGCTTTGATGTTGACCGGAAAGAGAGATTGCAGATGTCACCCAATGCCCGTGGCGCGTTGATTGCGCTTTTAGCCTTTGCAATCTATGCGACCCACGACATTGCGATCAAGATTTTGGGCGCGACCTATTCGCCGATCCAGATTGTGTTCTTTTCGGTGCTTTTGTCGTTTCCTTTGGCGACGGTGATGTTGATGCGCGACAGTACCGCGGGCACGCTTATCCCGCGGCATCCATGGTGGATGGCCTTGCGCACGGTCGCGGCGGTCGCGACGGGGGTGTCGGCGTTTTATGCGTTTACGGTGCTGCCCTTGGCGCAGGTCTATGCGATCTTGTTTGCGGCACCCTTGATGATCACGGTGCTTGCTATCCCTGTGCTCGGGGAAAAGGTGCGGTTGCGCAGGTGGGCTGCGGTTCTGGTCGGGTTGTTTGGTGTTCTGGTCGTGTTGCGGCCCGGATCGACCGATCTTACGCTGGGGCATGTGGCTGCGCTTGTTGCCGCGCTTGGCGGGTCGATCGCATCGATTGTGGTGCGTAAAATCGGTGCGGATGAACGCCCTGTTGTGATGCTGCTCTATCCGATGATGACCAATTTTGTGGTGATGGCGGCCTTGTTGCCGCTGGTCTATGTGCCGATGCCGATCGAGCATTTGGGCCTGCTTGGCGTTGTGGCGGTTTTTGCGTGGATTGCCAGTCGCATGATCATCACCGCCTATCAGACCGGTGAGGCGGCGATTATCGCGCCGATGCAATATAGCCAGATCATTTGGGCCACCGCCTATGGCGCGTTCTTTTTTGGCGAAAGCATCGATATGACCACGGCGGTTGGTGCGGGGATTATCATCGTCAGCGGCATGTATATCGTGTTGCGAGAGAGCCGCGCGGGAGCGTCCGAGAATACGCCGGTGTTGCGCACCCGGTCGCGCGGCGAAACCGGCACCACGCCGCGGATCAGTCTGTTTATGCGGGTAGCCGGTGCGATTCCACCGCGCCAGATTTTCAAGCGTTGAGCTTTGTTGTGAGCGCCCATCCGATGCGGTCAAATATCACGCGGGAATGGCGGCCAGAGTGCGGAGCGGTGACGCGTTGCTTGTGGCGTCTTTTATTGGCCATACCCCGGTAAAATATGATCCCCGCCACAGAGCAGGGGGTGCCAGCAGGCCATGGTTTTTTTTGCGATGCGGGGTCGCCGGATTTACGGACCGGTTTTGATATGGCCGGGGCCCGGTATCGCTGTGCGGGTGGCATGGTGATCCGGTTGCGCCCGTCCAGACCAACGGTTGAGGCGTTGACATCTGCGCCGGCGGCTGCATTTCTCTCTATCTGATCTATTCAATCATCTCAAACGTGGCTCTGGCGTTGGGGTTTGAGTCCGACCAGCCGGAAACCTTGTCGAAAGTGTCCCGAACAACATGACCGATGCAGCGCTTGAAAACTATGCAACGTGGCAGGACAGCCCTGTGCAACCCGCGACCTGGGACTCTTGGGCCAATTCGTTGGATGTGCAGGGGGCCTTGGCCCTGCGGCCCGCCAATGGGGCGCAAAAGACCGTGGATTTGCCCGATATCTGCCACGACAAAGGCTTTGCCATGACCAGTCGTTTTTCGGCGATGTTGCTGACCGCACTTGCGGTTTTTGACCGGTCGGGCACTGACATTGATGTGCTCGAGCCGATGGCGCAAATATTACAAACAGCGCGGCCCCGGTTTTATGCGGCGGTGCCGGCGCGCCCCGAGCGCGCGGTTTTTGTGGGCAAGGGGCCATTGGCCTATGCCGCGAGAGAGGCTGCGTTGAAGGTCATGGATCCGTCTGCGGGGGCGACACCTGCGCTGTGGGGCAGCACGCTGGGGTTTCGGCATGGGCCCAAATCCTTTGGCACTGACGGCACCTTGATCACGGTTTTTGTAAGTTCTGAAACCCATACGGCGCGGTATGATCCGGATCTGGCGCAGGAATTGCGCGACCAGTTCCCCAAAGCGCAGGTGATCACCATTGGGGCGGGCTGCGACATCGGGCTGGATATGCCCTGTGGCGATACATGGGGCGCGCCGCTTGCGATTGCTTTTGCGCAGATTGCGGGCGTTCGGCTATATCCGGTGAGCCAATGATTGCGGCGGGTATTGATCTGGGTGGCACCAAGATAGAGACACAGATTTTTGACGCCGATTGGCAGTGCATTGATCAGCGCCGTGTGCCGACCCCGAAAGAGTATGACGCGCTTGTTGCGGCACTGGCAGGCGAGGTGCGCTGGGCCAAGGCGCGCGCGGATATCCCCGTGGGCATCGGTGCGGCGGGATTGGTGAACCCCGCAAGCGGGCTTGCGCTTGCGGCTAATCTTTGTGCCAATGGCAGGCCGTTGCCTGCGGATGTGGCACGGGCGGCGGGCGCGGAAGTGACCTATATGAACGACTGTCGTGCGCTGGTGTTGTCGGAGGCGATTTTTGGAGCGGGGCGTGGGCACCGCGTGGTTGCGGGGCTGGTTTTGGGGACCGGTGTGGGCGGCGGGCTTGCGACGGCGGGTGCGCTGCATCCCGGCGGGCGCCAGATCAGTGGTGAATTCGGGCATTTGGCGGCGCCTGCGCATCTTGTGGTGCAGCACGGGCTGCCGCTTGTGCGCTGTGGCTGCGGGCGGGTCGGGTGTATCGAGACCTTGATCGCCGGTGCCGGTTTGGCGCGCATTGCACAGGTCAAACTGGGCCGCAGAATGGGGTCGAAAGAGATCGCGACCCAGCGCCATCGTGACCCTGCGGTCGCGCAGGTTTGGGATATTTGGGTCAGCTTGGTGGTTGATTTGCTGAACACGATTTCGCGGATTTGTGACCCTGATATCATTGTCCTGGGTGGTGGGCTGTCACAGATGTCGGGTGTGGTGGCTGCGTTGCAGCAGGGGCTGGGTGCCCTTCAATTTGCCGGGTTCGAGACGGCGCAGGTTGCCTTGGCGCAGGGCGGCGAGATCAGCGGTGCGCGCGGGGCTGCGTATACTGCGTGGCAAGCCGATCAGGCAAGGGACCAGACATGACGCAACAATGGATCGTGCCCGATGCGGTGTTTGATGGCGCGAGATTGCACCGTGACATGGCGGTTTTGACCGATGGTGTGCAGGTTCTTGAACTGGCGCGTGATCTGCCCAAGGGCGCTATGGTGCAGCGCATATCCGGTGTCATTTCGCCGGGGTTTGTCGACTTGCAAGTGAACGGTGGTGGTGGTGTTTTGCTGAACCAAACGCCAAGCGTTGCGGGGATGCAGGCGATTGCGGCGGCGCACCGGCGGTTCGGGACAGTTGCGATATTGCCCACTGTGATTACCGACAGGCCCGAGGTTCTGGCGCAGGCCGTGGCGGCCGCGATTGCCGCCAAAGATGTGCAGGGCATTGCGGGGCTGCATATCGAGGGGCCGCATATTTCGGTGGCGCGGCGGGGCACTCATGCGGCTGCATTTATCCGCCCGATGGACGCGGTCACGATGGCTCATGTTGCAAGGCTTCGCTCTGCGGGGATTGTGGTGATGATTACCGTGGCCCCCGAGGCTGTAACCCCGGCGCAGATTGGCGAGCTTTCAGCGCTGGGTGCGGTTGTAGCGCTGGGGCATTCGGACAGCAGTTTTGAGACGGTAAATCAGTGCCTTGCGGCGGGGGCCAGTTGTTTTACCCATCTGTTCAACGCCATGTCGCAGATGGAGAACCGCGCGCCGGGGGTTGTCGGGGCTGCGATCAATTCGCAAGCCCATGCGGGTTTTATTTGCGACGGCCACCATGTGGCAGACGAGATGTTGAAACTGGCGTTTCGGGCGCGCCCTGTTGCGGACCGCATGTTTCTGGTGTCCGACGCGATGCCGACGGTTGGCGGGCCCGAGAGCTTCGAGATTTACGGGCAAACCATATCGCTGCACGACGGGCAACTGCTGAACCAGGAGGGCAGTCTTGCGGGGGCACATATCACCCAGCTGGAAGGGGTCGCCCGTCTTGTGGGCAAGCTCGGTATCGCGCCGGAGGCGGCCCTGCGCATGGCGATTACGGTGCCCGCGCAGTTGATGGGGTTGGACCAGCTTGCCGCGCTCAAGGGGCGCAATGTCGCGGACGCCATGCATCTGGATACACAGTTCACGACCGCCCGTGCCCTACCGACAGTGGCGCGTATGGACGATTGACGCGCCGAAACTTTCTGCTTTTGCATGGTTCCAGCGGGCACTACCCCGCACAGTTTGAAACCAGCAGATTTTCCATTTGAAAGTCTGCCCAATTGGCCGGGAATTGCCAGCATTTCAACCGGTGTTGAAAACGCGCAATGCGCGGCGAATGAAATGCAATCCTCGCCCATTGGCACGCCGCGCGAAGGGCACCACTGCGTGGCAAAGTCAAAAATCTCTGTTACTGCAAAGCCCTGTTTCAAACATGGTGAATGCAGGACCGTATTGGTTTTGCGCCAATACCACCTGCGCCCTCGCATCGCTGTGCCAGATCAGTGTAACCAAAGGCCTAAAAATCCGCCGTCACATTTGGCAGGTTCAGGGCTTTGATCAGGTCGCGCAGTTCTTGACGCGCCGCCACATTGGAAATGTTCAGGCCTTTCACGCCAAGATCGCGCAGGTCCAAAAGGGTCAGGCCGCGCGGGAACAACTCGCGAAAAATCACCCGTTCGTTAAAGCCGGGTGCCGTGCGAAAGCCGATCCGTTTGGACAGCTTTTCGATCACACGCTCCATCTTTTCCTTGTTCACCATCGCTTGGGCCCCCATGCGGTTGCGCACAACGACCCAGTCGATCGGCACGAGACCGGCCTGCGCGCGCAGCTGACGCGCGTTCCAGACCATCTCAGAGTAGACCGAGGGGCCGGTGATGTCTTCGCCTTCGGTGTCGACATGGGCCAGCAGGTCAAAATCGACAAAGCTGTCGTTGAGCGGCGTGATCAGCGTATCGGCAAGGCTATGGGCGACCTGGGACAGGCGTGTATGCGAGCCCGGGCAGTCGATCAGGATAAAGTCGCTTTCCGGCTCCAACCCTGCCACCGCCATCGACAGGCGGTGGTCATAGGGGTTTTCACCCTCGGCAAGTGTCGTTTGGTCAACTTCGGGCAGGTCGTGATAACCGGGTGTCGGCAGGCTTAGTCCCGCCTTTTCCATATAGGTATGGCGGTTGCCGATATAGCGGCCAAGCGTTTTTTGGCGCAGGTCCAGATCCAGACAGCCGACCTTGTGACCCATGCGCGACAAGGCGGTTGCCACATGCATCGAGACGGTGGATTTCCCCGCGCCGCCCTTTTCATTGCCTACGACGATAATATGCGCCACTGAACTGCCCTCTTTGCGTTTGTTACCCTTCTATATGGCGACAATTCGCCGAGGGGAAGCAATCGCAAACAGGCAGATGCATTTTCTGCGCAGGTGTCGCAGTTAAGCGGTGACAGGGTGCGCGCTTAGGGTCAAATCCAACCCCATGATCAAATCCTCGATCACCACGGAAATCAGTTCTGCCCTGCTGGACACGCCGGCTTTGCGGTAGATTGCGGCGCTCTGGGCCTTGATCGTGCCCGCACGGGTGGCGCGCATCGTGGCAATATCGGCAATGGGCAGCCCTTTGATTGACAAAAGGGCGACATCGCGTTCGGCATCGGTCAGGCCCCAGTTGCGGAAATGCACTTCGATCATTTCCTGAAACGCCCCGCTGACGGCGCCCAGTTCCTGTTCCACCTTGGTGTTTCGGTGCAAAAGCTGGCGGTATTGGTTAAAGGTAAACCCGGCACCGATCGCAAGGCCGACAATGCCGATCAACTCGAACCATGTGTGCCGGGTAAATTCAGTCAGCTCGAAAACGACATCGACAAGAAAGATCAATCCGCTGCCGATTTGCAAAACGACAGCGGACAGGAACATGACTTTGCGCAGTTTGAGTTTATCGTCGGGTGTTTTGCTCATCTATGGTGGTCTCTTTTTTACCAGTGACCATCGATTTTACCAAGTTCTCGTGGTGTCGTCTGCTGGAAAAGATGACCCCTCCGACATGACCGATAACAAGAACAATCAAAAAATTGACAAACACTTCATGCAGGTCTTCAACCCATGTCTGACCGAAATATCTGTCCATGCCAATCATATATCCCGAAATGCCGACGGCCGAGAGCGTGATGAGCAATAAAATGATCATCGCCGCACCCGCAGGGTTATGGCCCAGATAGCGTGCCTCACGGCCCTTGCGCATATCGCGCAGATAGGTCAGCAGACGGCGGGGGCCGGGGACAAAGTTGGAAAAGCGGGCGTATTTGCCGCCGATCAGCCCCCAAATCAGCCGGAACGTGATCAGCCCGATCACGATATAGCCCAGTGTCAGGTGAACCGGGCGCGGATCGACAAAAATATAGGCCGCTGCGACCATGCTGACCAGTGACCAGTGAAAGAGGCGCACCCCAAGATCCCAGACCCGGACCTGCGTTGCAGATGTGGTAATTTCAACTTGTGCCATGATGCACCTCCTTGTTGCTATGGGTTACGCAGCGATGCGCTCAAGTTCTTCGCCGGTGTTGGGGTCAAAGAAGATTTCCATGTTCACGCCATCAACCTTGCCGTAGATTTCGTAGCAACCGCCGCTGTTGATCTTGAAGGAAACAACCTGGCCGCCGGCTTGTTCGAATTTCTGAAGGGACTGCCAGACCGGGGTTACTTCGCTGCCCGGGTTGCAAGAAGGTTCTGCAAAGGCAGGGGCGGCCGCGGCTGACAGGATGGCGGCGAAGATGATCTTTTTCATTATGGGGTCTCCTAGGTGTCTGATGTTCAGGTGCAAGCGACATGCTTGGCACGGGACAGACCTGGCACCAGACCGCCACGCGCGGCCATTGATCGGCGGATTACGCAGGGTGCCGTAAGCTGCGGTTTAGGGCGCTATATCCGCATGTATAGGGCGGCATTTTGCCGATCGGGGGGCTTGCGACCCCTGTTGTCAAATCCGCGCCGCAGACCTGGGGCATAATGCGGTAGGTTTGCGCGGTCAGATCATAGCTGTGCCAATCGCCGCCGCGCCAGTGCCGGCGGTGGTGGCGCTAAGACCGACGCCTTCAGGCAGATCCTGCCACCCCCCTCTTGACTTGCGCGGCGATATCCACCATCTGCACCATAACCGATGCATCCTGCCGCGTGAGCAGAGCGAGACGAGATAGTCCGCAAGGCATCGATTGATTTTCCGGTTCCCACATCACGCAGGGGGTCCAGCGCCTGATCGGCGTCGGGGCATGTGGCTCTGGCCGTCAGCATATGGGCGCAACCTGCAATGGCTTGTCCGCATATCGCGGATCGCCGAACCTTATGCGCGGGGCAATCCCCGCCAGAAAGACGACTATGGATTTTGATATGCTGGGCCTCGCGCCCCGTCTGGTGACTATTCTCAAAGAACAGGGCATCACCGACCCGACCCCAATTCAGACCCAAGCGATCCCGCACGCCATGAATGGCCGCGACGTGATGGGTCTGGCGCAAACAGGCACCGGTAAAACCGCAGCTTTTGGGTTGCCGATGATCGACGCGCTGTTGAAAACGGGCGTCAAGCCGAACCCGAAAACAGCGCGCGGATTGATCTTGGCGCCGACACGCGAGCTTGCCAAACAGATCGCCGATAACCTGACCGCCTATACCAAGGGCAGCCACCTGAAAGTGGCGCTTGTGGTGGGTGGTGCTGGTATCGCGTCCCAAATCAAGCGCCTGCAAAACGGCGTTGACCTTCTGGTCGCGACACCGGGCCGCCTGATCGACCTTCTTGACCGTCGCGCCGTGCGTTTGGACGAGACCATCTATCTGGTCCTCGACGAGGCCGACCAGATGCTCGACATGGGCTTCATCCACGCGCTGCGCCGTATCGCACCGCTTTTGGCAACACCGCGCCAGACGATGATGTTTTCGGCCACCATGCCAAAGCTGATGTCAGAACTGGCAGACGCCTTCTTGTCCGACCCCGTGCGCGTGCAGGTCAACCCGCCGGGTCAGGCCGTCGCAAAGATTAACCAGTCGTTGCACTATGTGGCCCAAGCCGCCAAATCCGACCTTTTGGTTGAACTCCTCGACGCGCATCGCGACGAATTGGCGCTGGTCTTTGGCCGCACCAAACACGGCTGCGAGAAACTCTACAAATACCTCGAATCCAAAGGCTTTGGCGCCGCCTCCATCCACGGCAACAAATCCCAAGGGCAGCGCGAACGGGCCATCGAGGCCTTCAAATCCGGCAAGGTGCGCGTGCTTGTGGCCACGGACGTTGCAGCCCGTGGGATCGACATCCCCGGTGTGCGCCACGTCTATAACTACGACCTGCCAAACGTCGCGGAAAACTATGTGCACCGGATTGGCCGGACAGCGCGCGCAGGGGCCGAAGGCTCGGCGATTGCGTTTTGTGCACCTGACGAGATGATTGATCTCAAGGATATTGAAAAGGCGATGAAGGAAGAAATTCCTGTCGCATCGGGCCGCGCGTGGGAAATTCTGCCAGGCCAGAAAAAGCGGCCCAATGGTGGTGGCGGCGGTCGCGGACGCGGCGCACCGCGTAGCGGCGGCGGTGGTCGTGCGGCGGCGGGTGCTGGCAAGCATGGCGGTGGCGGCAAGCCATCGGGCGGCAATCGCGGCCGCGGCAAACCACCGACAGGGCGCGGGCGCAGCAACGCGGCGTAAGCAAATACACAAACGGCCCGCTTGTTTGGCGGGCCGTTTTGCGTTTTGCCACGGGATTGCGGCGGCGATCAGTAGCCCTTGATATAAGGCTTGTTCATACGCTGATACGCATGGACCATGACATTGTCGCGCAGTGCAATTGCTGGGTCGTGGGGTTCGACGTAACCCAATTCGCGCCTGATTTTTGCGGTATCCACAACGATATGCGGGATTGGTGCCGCGTATCCGTGCGGCGGCCCCGCGATGATGTCACCAGCCCAACCAATCACTTGTGCATTCTGCTGCGCTCATGGCGGGTGCGATTTGTCTCGGTCAACAGGCGCTTGCCGCTTCGGGTCAGGGGTGTCACCACGTGTCCGCGCAGCCCGAAAATGACATGCGGTCCAATCAGTCCAGTGCCGCCAATGAGTAGAATGTTCATGGTCGGCCCACCAGATCGTGGGGCATGGGGAGTAGGGCCGCAAGGGCGGATTTTTGCGCGGTCACGTCGGCAAGGGTATAGTGGTCGAGGGTGGCAAAGAACGCCTCTTGTGCTGCGGCCAGCGGGTTGCGCAAGCCGCAAGTGGGCAGGATCAGGCAGGATTTATCTGTTCCAAAACACGATACCACGGGTTTTTCGCTTTGCAGGCTGCGCACAACGGCGCCGAGGGTGATGTCGCTGGCACCCCGCGCAAGCGTCAGCCCGCCGCCGCGTCCGCGCTCGGAGGTGACAAAGCCGCCGCGCACCAGTTCAGACGCTACTTTGGCGAGGTGGTGTTCGGACAGATCAAAGACCTGAGCGATTGCAGAGGTCGGGATGCGGGCGGGCGATTTGGCGGCAAGCGTCACCAGAATGCGCAGGCCATAGTCGGTGAATTTATCAAGTTGCATGGTGAAAACTAGCATTTGAAATACGTATTTAGAAGTGCTAATAAATACGCATCAAAAATACCAATTATGGGCGGACCCACGATGGCGGAACTATTTTTATGGCCGGGCACAAAGATGTGCGAATGGTTTGGCGTTGATCCAAAAAGTGACGCGGGATTGATCCGCTGGATGTTCAACACGTTGTTTTATCTATTTGTTGCACTTGCGGTGCTTTGGGCGATCCTTGCATGACGATGCCGCCCCGATTTCCGATTACTGCCAGCGAGATCAACAAGGTCGTTGCGGTATTCTACGCCCGCATTCGCAAACATTCTGTTCTGGGCGAGGTCTTTGCCGCGCATGTGACCGATTGGCCCGAGCACGAGGCGAAGATTGCGAGGTTTTGGCGCAGTGCGATTTTGCTTGAGGGGTCCTATGCGGGCAATCCGATGCGCGCCCATATGGCTGCAGGAAATGTGCATGGCGCGCATTTTCCGCAGTGGCTCGCGATGTTTGACGCGGTGTTGCGTGAGACGCTGACGCCGGATCAGGCGCGGGCGTGGTCAGAACTGGCGCACCGGATCGGGCAGGGGTTGCGGTTTGGTTTGGAAACCTATGTGCAAGATGTCGCCGGCGCCAACGTCCCGCGTCTGTAAATGCAAAACGCCGCCCCAAATGGAGCGGCGTTTCGTTTGGAAAAACAGAGAGTTGGTTCAGAAGCCAAGGCCTGCATATTTGTTCTTGAACTTCGACACACGGCCGCCGGCATCCATAAGGCGCGTGCCGCCGCCGGTCCATGCAGGGTGCACAGATGGGTCAACGTCAAGCGACATTGTATCGCCTTCTTTGCCCCAGGTGGATTTCATCTGCACTTCGGTCCCGTCTGTCATTTTGACAGTGATCGCGTGGTAGTCTGGGTGAATATCTTTTTTCATGACAGGTCCCCTTCCGCCTTTGGCGCTTTGTAGTTGGTGACTTCTGCGATACGCGCGGATTTACCACGGCGATCACGCAAGTAATACAGTTTCGCGCGACGGACTTTGCCGCGGCGCACGACGGTGATTTCGTCGATGTTGGTGGAGTGCAGCGGGAATACGCGTTCTACGCCTTCACCAAAAGAGATTTTGCGCACTGTGAACGAGCCGGCGATGCCTTTGCCGTTCTTGCGAGCGATGCAGACGCCTTCGTAGTTTTGCACACGGCTGCGTGTGCCTTCGGTTACTTTGTAACCAACGCGGATGGTGTCACCCGCTTTGAAATCGGGGATAGTGGACCCCAGCGCGGCGATTTGCGCCGCGTCGATTTGTGCAATCAGATTCATCTGATAGCTCCTTGATATAGCACGGGTTTTCCCGAGACTTGTTGGCGTGATTGCAGAGCTCTGTGTCGTTATCGGGGTCGCGTTGCGCCCGCCAGAGGATGCCGTCATCGTTTGTTCGTTGTGGCTGTCCGGCCTGTCTGGTGCGTTTTGTCCCAACGAAGGGACCGGCAAAATCCAGTGGTTCCATAAACCAGCACCCCGAATCCGCAAGCGGGTGAGGTAGGGGTCGTATAGGCCGATGCGGGTGGTCAGGCAAGGGGGGGATTGGTCATAAAATACTGTCTGATCCGCGTATGACCGGCGTATGATTTGCGTATGACGTTTTCGCGGTGATCGTGACGATTGCGGGCGGCGGGTGAAGAGTAAATGAGCGGCTGATTTGTATCGGCATTGGCCGGGAACGCATGATGTGCCACGCCGCTGTCCAGATTGGTGCGTCATCGGGGCCAGGCCGGTCTACCTGGGTTACCTGCTTTCGATCCATGTCCCCGATCCCGGGCAGCACTATCAGATTGCTGGCAGCACAGACGCCACCGATGCCGGAAATGAGCGAGGAATTTTCATTGACTGCGCCGGCGTGTCGCCGGAGCTTGGCAGGCGATCAACCTCAGCATCAATGTCGGCGATTTGCTCAGGGCCAGATCGCGTGCCCGCAATCCCGAGAGCCCGTCGCGGGCGATTGGTGTCTTTGCGATGTTGATCAACGCGCCGCCGCGCTGCCACGTTGTCTGCCGTGACGCCTCCCTTGATTGAACGCAGATCATTCCAGGTCTGCAAGCCACGACAGGGAAGGGGTCAGATTTTGACTGGTGCGCCGCCCGCAAAGGTGTTCACGCCATGATAGCTGATCGGATCTTCTTGCATTTGCAGGTGCAGACCGTCGCCGTCGTAAGGGTGAGCGCGCGCAAGGTCTTCGTCAACGTCAATGCCAAGGCCGGCCCCTGTTGGCACGGGGATATAGCCGTTTTCGACGGTAAGGCTGTTTTTGATCAGGTTGAAGTGGAACGGTGTTTCGATGGTTTCGGCCATCAGGATATTGGGGATCGAGGCGGCAAGCTGGATATTGGCCGCCCACTCAACGGGACCCGCGTAAAGATGTGGGGCCATTTGCGCGTTATGGCTCTCGGCAAGGATCGCGATTTTCTTGGCTTCCCAGATGCCGCCTGCGCGCCCCAAGGCCGGTTGCAGGATTTGCACGCCTGATTTCAGGGCGGCGGCAAATTCGGGTAAGGTGGTCAGCCGCTCCCCGGTGGCCACGGGGATGCGAATGGCGGAGGTGACGGCCTGCATACAGGCGTCTGGCGGGGTCGGTTCTTCATACCAGAGCGGCGAGAAGGGCTCCAGGGCTTGCCCCATGCGGATGGCCCCTGCGGTGCTGAACTGACCGTGGGTGCCAAACAGCAGATCGGCGCGGTTGCCAACAGCCGCGCGAATTTTGCGGCAGAATGTGACAGAGGTATCGATATCGTGCATCGAGGGCATATGCCCGCCGCGGATCGTATAGGGGCCGGCGGGGTCGAATTTGACGGCTGTGTAGCCTTGATCGACGAGTGCCAGGGCACATTCGGCGGCCATATCGGCGTCGGCCCAGAAGGCGGGCAGCGGGTGATGTGGTTGCGGGTAGAGGTAGGTATAGGCGCGGATGCGGTCGTTGATGCGCCCGCCGATCATGGCGTGGACGGGGCGGTTGCGGTCTTTGCCGACCATATCCCAGCAGGCCATTTCAAGGCCAGACCATGCGCCCATGACGGTCAGGTCGGGGCGTTGGGTGAAGCCCGAAGAGTAGACGCGGCGGAACATCAGTTCGATGTTTTCGGGGTTTTCGCCGGCCATGTGCCGCCCGAAGACATCGCGGATCACATGGCCCATTGCGGCGGGCCCGATGGAGGAGGCATAGCATTCACCCCAGCCCACTACGCCTGTGTCTGATGTCACCTTGACCAAGATCCAGTAGCGCCCGCCCCAGCCGGGTGCAGGCGGGACGGTGACGATGATATCGAGGTCAGCGAGTTTCATGGTGCGTCCTTTTTGCGTATTTCGAAAAAAGCGAGGGCTTAGTCGAAGACGATGACATTGCGTTTGGCAGAGCCGGTTTTGGTATCGGCGATGGCCTCGTTGATCTGATCGAGCGTCCATGTGCCCGAGACCAGCTCGTCGAGTTTCAGGCGGCCTTGCTGGTAGAGGTCGACCATCCAGGGAATGTCACGAGAGATCACCGTATCGCCCATTTTGGAGCCGATCATGCCTTGGCCGACCGAGGCCATCGACCCCGGGTCATAGGTGGCGTCTGCGCCGATATGGGGCATTCCGACCATCACGACCTTGCCGCCCGCGGCGAGGTATTTTGGCGCTTGGTTATAGACCGGCACGATGCCCACGGTGACAAAAACGGCGTCGGCGCCGCGCCCGATGATGGCGCGCGCGGCATCCCAAGGCGCGGGGTCCGAGGCGAGCACGCCGTCAGTGGCACCGAAGTCTTTGGCGATGGCGAGTTTTTCGGGTGACATGTCCACGGCGACGATGCGTCGCGCGCCTGCGATCCGCGCGCCTTGGATGGCGTTAAGCCCGACGCCGCCCGCGCCAATGACCACAACGTCCTGACCTGCACGCAGGGCGGCCGCGTTGACCACCGCGCCGACGCCGGTGATGACGCCGCAGGCCAAGAGCGAGGCGGCTTTCATGTCCATATTGCTGGGGATTTTGACGATCTGGCTTTGGTCGACGACGACTTTTTCAGCGAAAGCGCCGCAGTTCATCGCCTGCACCAGAGGCGCGCCATCTGCGGTGGTCAGCGGGCCGGCAGGTGGCGCGCCGGTTTCGCAGATCACCGGTTTGCCCGATGCGCAGGACGGGCAGGTGCCACAGGCACGGATCAAGGTCACCACAACCGGATCGCCGATTGCGACCCCGCGCACGCCGGTGCCAATGGATGTGACATGCCCTGCGGCCTCGTGGCCGTAGACGGCGGGCAGCGTGCCGCCCCAGCCGCCTTCGGCAAAAGAGATGTCCGAATGGCAGATGGCGCAGGCTTTCAGCGTGACTTCGACTTCGCCCAGAACCGGCGCGCGAAGCTGCACGGTGTCAATTGTCAGGGGCGTGCCGAAGGCGTGGCAAACGGCGGCTTTGATAGTGGTCATGGGCGTGGTCCTGTGAATGCATATGTTGCCCACACACTGTCACTGATTGCGCCAAGCGCAAGTCCCATCCCGACCTTATCTGTCGTTTTGGTCCTTGGGGGGGAGGTTGCGCCGCACCGGCACAAAGATCGCCATCGCCCCCAAGACGAACAGTGCAGAGAACAGGAATGGTGCGCCCGGCAGCGAGACAGGCGCGTTATCGTGGGTGAAGAAGAAGAACAGTTGCGTCATGACAAGTGGTGCCAGAATCGCGGCGACCGCATTGATCGAGGTCAGCGCGCCTTGTAGTTCGCCTTGCTGGTCGTCGGCGGCGGTGCGCGACATGATCCCTTGCAAGGCGGGTCCTGCGATGGAGCCGAGGGCGGTCAGCGGGGTCAGCGCCAGAGCAATCCAGCCGTTGGTCACAAAGCCCAGCAAGATGAAGGCCACCACGTCGATCCCGAGCCCGAGCATGACTGCGTTGCGTTCGCCGATGCGTTTGAGGATCGGGCGCATCAAGAGCCCTTGGGTGATGGCGATCCCGATGCCGAAGGCCCCCAGCGAAAGCCCGATCATGCCCGGCCCCCAGCCGAATTGCAGTTTGCCGAAATAGGCCCAGATGCTGGGGTAGACGAAAAACGCGATGCTATAGACAAAGCTGATGATCATCAGCCGTCCGAGGCCGGGCAGTTTGTTGATGCTTTTGAAGGCCCCCAAAGGGTTTGCCCGGCGCCACAAGAACGGGCGCCTGATCCGGTCTGTGACGGTTTCGGGCAGGGCGAAGTAGCCGAAGATGGCGTTCAGTCCCGCCAGAACGGCTGCCGCCCAAAACGGGGCACGGGTGCCGTATTCTGCCAATAGCCCGCCTAAAAGCGGACCGATTACAAAGCCGACCCCGAAGGCGGCCCCGATCAGTCCGAAGTTGGCGGCTTTTTCCTCGGGTGCGGAAATGTCGGCCATATAGGCGGAGGCTGTGGATTGTGTCGCCGCGGTGATGCCGCCGATGATGCGTCCGAGCACAAGCAGCCAGATGGTGCCCGCGACGGCCATCAGCACGTAGTCAAGCGACATCACCACAAGTGCGATCAGCAAGACTGGCCTGCGTCCGAACCGGTCGGAGATTGATCCGATCGTGGGTCCGAACATGAATTGCATGACCGCGAATATCGTGGCCAGGACGCCGCCCCAGAGCGCGGCTTGTCCCAGGTCGCCACCTTCCAGACTTTGGATCAGGTCGGGCATGACGGGCATGATCAACCCGATGCCCATGCTGTCCAGCACGACCGTCAGCAAGATAAAGATCATCGGCAGACGGTTATTCATGGCTTCGCTCCGCGGGTGCTGACTAGCACCTAACTCGTTCAGCGTGCTGTGCAATAGCAGACAGGATTTTTGCAAGCGCTGACGGATCGGACAGGAAGGGCGAATGTGATGTGTGCATGTTGTGCAGCGTGTCGGGCGGCCAGTCATGGCTCATGGTGATTTGCATGGCCGGCGGGACGGTCCGGTCATCGAGGCAGCGGATGTAATGCGAGGGCACGCGGTGGCGGCAAGACAGCGGGGTTTCTTGTGGTTTGATCGGTTGCACGCCGAGCTGTCCCACCGCCCAAGCCGCAAGATCGGGGTCCACATCATGGTAGAATTTGTCGGTGGCCATGGCGGGATTGATTGTAAAGCTGGTTTTGTCGGCGTTGATTTGCACTGCCTCCAGCAGGGGTTGGCTTGGGGCCATGCGCCGCATCTCGCCCAGTGTTTTATCCGCAAACGGCACATAGGCGCAGAGGTAGACCAGCGCGGTTATCTTGTCGGGTGCAATATTGGCGGCGGCTGTGATCGGGTAGCCGGCCATCGAGTGCCCGACGAGGATAACGGGCGCGTCGATCGCGTCGATGATGGCACGCGCATAAAGGTCGAGCGTGACACAGCCTACCGGTGTTGTGTCCGCGCCGTGGCCGGGCAGGTCGATGGCTGTGGCGTCATGCCCCAGAGCGGAGAGTTGTGTGATCAGGGGGGACCAGCACCACGCGCCGTGGCATGACCCGTGGATCAGCAGGACCCTAGACATGGCCGGTGGCCCGCATGAAGTCGGTCAGGATGTCGGCATAGGTGACCGGGTCTTCGGCGCAGGGCAGATGTCCGCATCGGGGCATCACTTCGAGTTGTGATCCGGGGATCAGGTCGACGGTTTCACGCACCAGATCGGCGGGTGTTGCCGCATCTTGGCCGCCTGCAATCCCGAGGGCGGGGATGCGCAAGCCCGATGTGGGGGTGTAGAAATCGGTCCCTGCGATGGCCGCGCAAACACCGGCGTAGCCTGCGGGATTGGTCGCGCTGACCATGGCCTGCCAGGGGGCCATATCGGGTGTGCCGTAAAAATCGCGACCGAACCAGCGTTGCATGATACTGTCCGACAAGGCCGCCATGCCGTGTGCGTGCACCGCATCGATCCGGTCTTGCCAAAGCTGCGGGTTGCCGATTTTTGCGGCGGTATTGGACAGCACAACACAGCGAATGATATCGGGGCGTTTAACTGCAAGCCCCTGTGCGATCATGCCGCCGACCGACAGGCCGATGAACATCGCGTCCTGCACGTCGAATGCATCGCAAACCGTTTGTGCATCGCTGACCATCTGTCCCATGCTGTAAGGCCCGTCGGGCACCTCCGATTGTCCGTGTCCGCGCAGGTCGTAGCGGATGATGCGCAGCCCGTCAGGCAGAAGTGGCACGACTTTTTGCCACAGATCCAGAGTGGTCCCCAGCGAGTTTGCAAATACAAGTGTCGGGGCCAGTTTGTGGTCGACCCCGTCGAGCCGCGCATGGAGTTGCACCCCGTTATTGTCGGTCTTGATTTCACGCATCGTCAAAAATATCCCGCTCAAGAAAAGATCAAGCCGCGCTTTTGGTTTCCCACGCGCGGCTCTCACTTGTTGCCCGATCCATCGCTTGCGCGGGACGCGGAGCAACCCTCCCGGCGTTCACAAAATGCAATTCGCGCGCCTGTGTCAACAAAAACCATGTCTGTGGCGGTGAGGGTCGCAAAATTGCATGGGAGCGAGTGAGAGACGGATCAAAGTGTGTCGAGAGCACGCGCGAAGGTGGCGGTGTCGACATTGCCACCGGTGGTCACCGCGATGACCGTATCGCCCTGGAAACTGTCGGGATAAAACAGCGCCGCTGCAAGCGCCACCGCACCGCCGGGTTCCACAACGATCTTGAGCCGCTCAAAGGCCAGCCCCATTGCGCGCAGGCAATCATCGTCGCTGACCACGACGCCCGCACCGCAATGTGTTTGCAGGATCGGAAAGGTCAGGTTGCCCGGCTGTGCGGTAATGATTGCATCGCAAATCGACCCGCTCAGGTCGGCATTGGCAAGGATTCTGCCTGCCTCGAGCGACCTTGTTACGTCGTCAAAGCCCCGCGGCTCGGCGGGGCGCACGCGCATTTTGGGCGCATCGGCGGCAAGCGCCAGGGCGATGCCCGAGGTCAATCCACCGCCGCCGCAACACACGGCAACCTCGGCCTTGGTCACGCCGACCACCGCCGCCTGCGCTGCGATTTCCAGACCGACAGTGCCTTGGCCTGCGATGACCTGAGGTTCGTCGTAAGGGCGGATCAGGGTCAGCCCGCGGGCGGCAGCAATGCGGGTGCCGATTTCGTCGCGGTCCTCGGTTGCGCGATCATATAAAATGACTTCGGCCCCCAAGGCGCGCGTGTTGTCTATCTTTATTTTGGGTGCGTCCGACGGCATGACGATAACTGCCGGTGCGCCGTGTTCCTTGGCTGCAAGGGCTACGCCCTGCGCGTGGTTGCCGCTTGAGTAGGCGATGACACCGTTCATCAGTTGCGCGTCCGACAGCATCGAGACCGCGGCCCAGCCACCGCGGAATTTGAATGATCCGGTGTGTTGCAGGCATTCGGGTTTGACCAGGATGCGCCGCCCCGCGATCTTGTCGAGAAACGGCGATGACAGCAGCGGCGTGACGCGGGCATGACCTTGCAAGCGCAGGGCCGCTGCGCGGATCATGTCAATGTTCATGCAGGTCCTCCAACCATTCGGTGAGCGCATCCAGCGCGTCGTCTTCGTCGAGAAACGGCACATGGCCGCGATCTGCGATGTCGGCGCGAATGATGTCGGGCCGCCGGCGCAGCATTTCATCCGCGCAGGCCTCTGACAACAGATCAGAGTTGGCGCCCCTGATCAGCGCAAGCGGCAGCCCGCCCAAGGCATCATAGAGCGGCCAAAGGTCGGGGGCGGGTTGTGCCAATCCTGCAAGCACGGCGTCGCGCAGTTTGGGGTCGTAGCGCGCGACCAGACCGTCGCTGGTTTGCGCGTAATGCGCGCGCACTTCGGCCAGCCAGCGGGCGTGAGGCACCCCTTTGAACTGCACCCAATTGCGTGCCCGTGCCCGCGCGGCGTCCTCATGGTTCGTCTCGGGCGGGTTGGTGCCGATGTAGCCTGCGATGACTTTCATGCCCTTGGGGTCGATCTCGGGGCCGATGTCGTTGAGCACGACGCCGAGCAGCCGTTCCTTTGCGGTTGCGGCCAGCAGCATCGCGATCAGCCCGCCCCGAGAGGTGCCCAAGATCGCCGCTTGGTCCAGCCCCAGATGGTCGAGCAGGGCCAGCGCGTCGGCGGCCTCTTGCGCGATTGTGTAGGTTTTGTAGTCGGCCCAGTCGGATTGCCCGCGCCCGCGGTAATCCATGCGGATCAGGTGCACCGGTAAATGCGGGGCGACGTGGTCAAAGTCGGCGGTGTTGCGCGTCAGCCCAGACAGGGCGAGCACGGGGATGCCGGTGCCGCTTTGCTCAAAATACAGTTTGGTGCCGTCGGCGGCGTTGAAAAAGGGCATTATGGCAGCTCCGGTATCGTGGTGAGGTCGGTCAGGATGTGGGTGGGGGTGGCGTAGAGCCTGTCAACGGGGTCGCCCGCGCGGTTGATCCACGCGGTGTCAAAGCCGTAGCCCGCAGCACCTGCGGCGTCCCACCCGTTTGAGGACACAAAAAGCACCTCGGATTTTGTGCAGTCGAAATGCTCTTCGACCAGGTCATAGACCCGGTCGTGCGGTTTGAAAACGCCGACGGTTTCGACCGAGAGGATGCCATCTAGCGATGCGGCGATTCCGGCAGAATGCACGGCAGCATGAAGCATGTCGGGCGACCCGTTTGACAATATTGCGGTGCGCGCGCCGCGCGCCTTCAGGGTTGCCAGCATCTGCGGGACTTCGGGGTAGGCGGCCAGTTCCCAGTAGAGCGCCAATAGCCGTTCGCGGATCACGGGGGTGGCAAGTCCTGCCGCTTCCAATGCCCAGTCCAACCCGTCTTGGGTGACTTGCCAGAAATCGCTGTGCCGGTGCGAGATGGACCGAAGCCACGCATATTCCAACTGCTTGCGGCGCCAGTTGGCCGCAAGCTCTGGCCACCGTGCGCCAAGTGCCGCATGGTCGGGGTCATGGCTGGCTTGGCGTGCTGCTGCGTTCACATCAAACAGCGTGCCGTAAGCGTCGAACACGTAAACTGATTTGGGCATCTTGCGGTCCCTTCGGTGTGGTTGTTTTGCAGATTGCCACGCATTGCGGTGGTCCGAAAGAGGCAAAGCGGTTTGCATCTTTTGGCCGCGGCGCATAGCGTGTCGCCCTGAAACCCAAAGAGCAGAGAGCACAGACCTATGACCCAAGCAAAATCCGGCGATACGATCCGCATTCACTATACAGGCACCTTGAAATCAGGCGAGGTATTCGACAGCTCGCAGGGCCGCGATCCGCTGGAGTTCACGCTGGGGTCAGGCATGATTATCGGCGGGCTTGATGCCGCGATCCAAGGCATGGCTGTGGGCGAAACGAAGGTGGCAGAGATTGCCTGTGCCGAGGCATATGGCCCGATCAATCCCGCCGCCCGTCAACCGGTGCCGCGCAGCGAATTTCCCGATGATATTCCCACCCAAGTGGGCACGCAGTTGCAGATGCAAAGCCCCGAAGGTCAGGTGATTCCCGTCACGATTGTGGATGTGTCCGAAACCGAAGTGACGCTGGACGCCAACCACCCGCTTGCAGGCAAAGACCTGACGTTTGATTTTGAAGTTGTGGGTATTGACGCCGCTTAGGTGAAACGGGGCGAGGGCCGCCGAGGCCCTTGCCCTGCTTACAGGTTTTCCGCCTGTGGCATCCCCAGCACATGATAGCCGCCATCCACACGGATAATCTCGCCGGTGGTGCAAGCGCCTGCATCGGACGCGAGATAAACCGCCGTGCCACCGACAGCCTCAAGCGTTGCATTTGACCGCAACGGTGCATTCTCACCCGTGTGCTTATAGGTCTTGCGCGCCCCACCAATCGCCGCCCCTGCGAGGGTTTTCATCGGACCCGGCGAAATCGCATTCACGCGGATTTTGTCGGGGCCAAGGTCATTGGCGAGGTAGCGCACGGCGCTTTCAAGTGCGGCCTTGGCCACGCCCATGACATTGTAATTCGGAGTGACCTGATTGGAGCCTTGATAGGTCAGGGTCAGGATCGTCCCACCATTTGGCATGAGCGCCATCGCGCGTTTGGACACATCAATCAGCGAATAACACGAGATGACCATGGAGTTTTTGAAGTTGGCCACGGAGGTATCCGAAATACGCCCTGTCAGCTCGTTCTTGTCGGAATAGGCGATGGCGTGAACGACAAAATCGATGGTGTCCCAGCGTGCGCCAAGGGCTGCGAAAGCGGCATCCATCGAGGCCTCGTTGGTCACATCCACATCGACCATGAAGTCGGAGCCAACGGAAGCTGCGAGCGGTTTGAGCCGCGACCCAAACGCCTCGCCCTGATAGGTAAACGCCAGTTCTGCACCCGCCTCGGCCATCGCGCGTGCAATGCCCCAAGCAATGGAACGCTCGTTGGCGACCCCCATGATCAAGCCGCGTTTGCCGTGCATTGAAATGGTCATGTGCTGTCCCTTGTTGGTTTTTATCTAGGTGAACGGTTTGGGACGTGGCGTCAAGTTTTTGTGGAATTTCCGCGTTCAGGACGGTGAAGCAAATATCGAGGGTCCTGATCCTAGATCAGTTGGGAGGATGGCGATTGATTTTACCCGGGGTGGCAAAAATTGCGGCCAAATGGCTATGGATGCGCGGATTTTTGCCGACGAGCCGATTGTCAGGGTTTAAAACGCAAGAAAACCATTAACTCCCTATTGAAACCCATCGCCGCGCGGTTTGCTGCATGGATTAAGGTTAATCCAGCGGCCGCTTCTTGCGCAACGGCCTTTGCCATAGAAAAATGGAGAAGCATAACATGCTGACAAGACGCCATTTCGTCATGACCACCACCGCCCTTTTCTCAGCGCCGATTGCTGGTCCTGCTTTCGCGAGCACCTGGTCGAGCGAAGCGCAGAAGCAGGCGTGGGATGAGCAGGTGACACCGCCTGATTTCGATCTAATGACCTCCAATCCATGGGGCATCCATCCACGCCTCATGCCCGCTCGCGTGGCTTCAAAAGACGGGCTTGTCCCCGGCGACATCCATGTAGATGCGATCGCGCGATACCTGTATTTTATCGAGGAAGGCGGAACCGCGATGCGCTATGGTGTCGCGATCGGGCGCGGCGATCTATACGAGGCGGGCACCTTTAGGATACGGCGCAAGGTGAGGTGGCCACACTGGGTGCCAACCCGCGCCATGATCGAGCGTGAACCGGAAATTTATAGTAAATTTGCCGATGGTATGCCTCCCGGACCCGAGAACGCGCTTGGGTCGCGCGCCCTCTATCTGTATCTCGGAGAGCGCGACACTTACCTGCGAATTCACGGCACACCGCAACCTTGGTCGATTGGGTCGCGCGCGAGCTCTGGATGTGTCCGGATGGTGATGGCCCATATCAACGAGCTTTATCCAAGGGTTGAACTCGGAGCGACCGCATTTTTGCACCCTGCCGAAGACGCTGTTACCGCACTGAGCTAGAACGGTTTTCCGGAGCTTTCCAGATAGGTAGTCGTGTCGTGCGGTGCGTTTGCACAATGGCACCAAACCAGCGGGGCAAGATCGACAGGTCCTGACCCTGGCCATGTTTGAGGTGCCTCAGTGTGGGCAGGTCGCAGCTTCTCGATGCAGTCTGTTGGTAAGTAGTTGGAAAATGCGGCGCGGCCTTTTTTTTGGTTCGTTCGAGAATGTCATTTATTGTCGCGATTGGGCTTTGTGACGCATTCATCGCGTGATCGGCTACACATTCAGCAGTTCGCTGGCGCGCCCGGCAAGCGCACGGGTGTCTAAAACCTACCCAGCAAACTTGCTCAACAACATCGACCCGTTGGTGCCGCCAAACCCGAACGAGTTTGTCATGATCGTGTCCAGCCCTGCGTTATCGACGCGGGTTGTGGCGATCTCTTCGGGGGCGAGGGCAGGATCAAGCGTTTCGACGTTGATCGAGGGCGCGATGAAGTCGTTTTGCAGCATCAGCAGGCAATAGACCGCCTCGGAGGCGCCTGTAGCACCTTGGGAGTGGCCCGTCATGGATTTGGTCGAGGAGACAGGCGGGGTGGTGCCTTGACCGAACACGCGGCGCACCGCTTCGATCTCGCCCACGTCGCCCACAGGCGTCGATGTGCCATGCGCGTTGATGTAGCTGACCTTGCGGCCTTCGGGCAGGGACCCAAGCGCCAGACGCATGGCCCGCTCGCCGCCTTCGCCCGATGGGGCCACCATGTCGTGGCCGTCGGAGGTCGCGGCAAAGCCTGTGACCTCGGCGTAGATTTTTGCGCCGCGGGCTGTCGCGTGCTCAAGGGATTCCAGCACCAGCATCGCGCCGCCGCCTGCGATGACAAAGCCGTCGCGGTCGGCATCAAAGGCACGCGAGGCTTTCTCGGGCGTGTCGTTATATTTGGACGACATCGCGCCCATCGCGTCAAACAGGCACGACAGTGTCCAGTCAAGCTCTTCCGCGCCGCCCGCAAACATCACGTCTTGCTTGCCCATCATGATTTGTTCCGCCGCAGAGCCGATGCAGTGCAGGGACGTGGAACAAGCAGAGGTGATCGAATAGTTGATGCCTTTGATTTTATACTGGGTCGACAGGTTGGCCGAGATCGTGGACGACATGCATTTTGGCACCGCAAAAGGCCCGATCCGCTTTGTCGTTCCTGTGTCTTTCACGATGTTATGTGCGGTAAACATGGCAGAGGTGGAGGGTCCACCAGAGCCCGCGATCAGGCCGGTGCGCGGGTTGGACACGGTGTCCGCGTCCAGCCCCGCATCAGCAATCGCCTGACCCATCGCGATATAGGCATAGGCCGCACCCGGTCCCATGAAGCGCAGGGCGCGTTTTTCAACATGCTCGGTAATGTCGAGTTTCACAGTGCCCGCAATCTGGGACCGGAAGCCATGTTCGGCCATCTCCGGGCTGGCCACGATGCCGGAGGTGCCCGCCTTGAGAGAGGCCAGAACCTCGTCTGCGTTATTCCCGATAGGGGAGACAATTCCGAGACCTGTGACAACGACACGACGCATGAGCGCACTCCTGTATTAGTGTTGGGTCTTTGTAGGATGGGGATGGGCGGAGGTGCAAGTGGGTGAGGCGTTTAGAATTGCCCGATGTTTTCGCAAGTCGACCCGCTAATTTCTTTGCGGTTTTCGTATCCTAAGTCTACAAATTTACAAATAGTAACATTTTGGAGTAAATATGTTTAAGCGTTCAATGCACAAAGTGATGATTGCGATTTTTTTCGGTCTATTTCTGTCTGGTTGCGAGTCGACTAGTACTGGCGCGGTTTCGATTGGTGGTGTTCCGTCGAAAGTGGAGATCCGGGAAAACGCGCCGAGCGGAGTATTGGTTGATGGAATGGACATCATAATAAACAACGAATTTATTGGGACCGCGAAAAGAATTGGCCGTACTTCAGCATCTGGTATGAACTCTGCGGTGGCGTTCGAGCCAATTCCTTCAAAATACGGTGAAGTTAGAATTGTTCAAAATATTGGTGGCACCATCACAGGCGTGAATATCAATTTTCATGTTTTCGTGGCTGGGTCATATGCTGGAAATGTTCAGATGGCGTCAGCGATTTAAGAAAACTATTTACTCAATATGGGGCATTTTTGATATGCGATGGCTCTGATATTCTGCCATCGCATAGGCTGCAATTTCTTAACTCTCGCTCAACGCGACCTTCATGTCCTTGACCTCATAAATCACTTCGCCGTCTGCTTCGACGATCCCGTCAGCGACGCCCATTGTCAAACGACGTGTCTGGATCGCTTTGGTGAAGTCGATTTTATAGGTCAGCATTTTGCGGTCTGGGCGCACCATGCCTTTTAGTTTCACCTCGCCCACACCCAGCGCATAGCCGCGCCCAAGCCAGCCGCGCCAGCCAAGGTTAAAGCCGGTGAGTTGCCATAGCCCGTCGAGCCCAAGGCAGCCGGGCATGATCGGGTTGCCGGGGAAGTGGCAGTCAAAGAACCACAGGTCAGGCGTGATGTCGAATTCCGCAATCACGTGGCCTTTGCCATGCGCGCCGCCGTCGCCCGAAATCTCGGTGATCCGGTCCATCATGAGCATGGGTGGTGCGGGCAGTTGTGCGTTGCCGATCCCGAAAAGGTCACCACGGGCGCAAGCAAGCAGCCCTTCCTTGTCGAAACTGCTGGGATAGTTGGACATGAGAGCTGCTTTCTTATTGCATGGATTCAAGTGCTTCGTGCTGGTTTAGCACCGCGCGCCCGCGCGGGGCAAGTGCGGCGGGTTTCGTTTTCGTTTGATCCCGCCGCGGTTTCCCCCATATGAAGAGGGGTGAGGGAGACGAGGTTTTATGGCGGACACACAAACATCACGCAGCACCGCATGGCTGGCGGGGGTCGGATTGCGCCCCACACGGCAGCGCATGACGCTGGCATCGTTGTTGGTAGGGGATGGTCAAGACCGGCATGTGACCGCAGAAGGGTTGTTTGATGCGGCCTCGGGTGTCGGCGAGAAAGTGTCGCTGGCGACGGTTTACAACACATTGCGCGCGTTTTGTGAGGCCGGATTGATGCGTGAGATTACCGTTGATGGCGCGAAAAGCTATTTTGACACCAATATGACGGATCATCCGCATTTCTATTGGGAAGATACCGCCGAATTGACCGATGCGCCGGTGCAGCAGTTGGAAATACGCCGCTTGCCGGATGTGCCTGCGGGGGCCGAGATTGCGTCGGTGGATGTTGTGATCAGGTTGCGGCGCACCTAAGGCGATCCGTTTAAAGCAGGGTTTTGTTTAACATTTGTTTACCAGAATCCGCCTAGCGTTTCAGTATGACAAAATATCGACGCGCATGTGTGCCCGGCGGCACCTATTATTTTAACGCCTGTTTGGCGGACCCGGCGAGCACGCTGTTGGTCGATCAGGTCCAGCTTTTGCGCCATGCGGTCCGCCTGTGCCAAAAGCAACGCCCTTTTGCGATCAACGCGGCTGTGGTTTTACCGGCGCAAGTGCAGATGATTTGGACCTTGCCACCTGATGACGCGGATTATGCGGCGCGCTGGCGGATGATTAAATCGACGTTTTCACGCCATCTGCCTGTCGCGTCTGTCCGCGGCGCGAGCATGATCAGGCGCGGTGAGAAAAGCATTTGGCAGCGCCGGTTTCAGGAGCATCTGATCCGGGATCAGGATGATTACGCGCTGCATGACCATTTGATCGCAACCGCGCCGTTGCGTGCGGGTCTGACCCGTGATGGATCAGACTGGCCGCTGTGTTCTGCCTATAAGCGCAGGATGCGATTTGCCGCATCACGCAGTATGTCGGTGGCTTAGAACCATTGTCCCGGTTCCATCAGGCCCAAGTCGAGCAATTGCTGCGAGTGCCATTCAAATGGCGCTGAATTATGCCACCGGAAATTGCTGATCTGCGCGGCGCTGACCGGATTGCGTTTGAGCGCCTTTGCGGTGCGGAATGAACACAGTGACGCGGTGATGCTATGGTGCCAAGGGCAGGCGTAGGTGTTGTATTCCTGATCATTGAAGGTGTGATCAGGGTTCAGCCGGAGCCCTGGTTTTGCCCGGAAGATCGAGATCCGGTCGATCCGGCGGCGCGGCATGGGCACATGTTCTTCAAAGCGCCAGCGCAGCCCGCCGAAGAAGTCCAGCTGGCGCTCGGCGAAGGTATTGTCTTTGTCCTTGCGCGCCAGTGCATAGTAGCCAGATTTGTCCATATAGGCGTCATCCAGAGAGACCGCATTGGGGTGCGCCGTCAGATCGCCAGCGTAGAGATCCACCACATAGGTCAGCACCGCATCGCGCCGCTCTTCGGTGTGGAATGCCAGCATTTCGCCAATTGTGCGGTTTTCGCAAAACGGGAAAAAGATGTATTCGGTGTTGTAGCCGTAATAGATCCATTGCGCGGGGGCTTTTTCAATCACCGCGTTGACCACACGGGTCAGGGCATTTGCGCCGGACATATCAAAACCCACCCGGTGCACTGTGTCAGGCAGGTCGTCGGGCAAGGCAATGTCTGTGACGCCGAAGGCTGCGACGCAGCAAAACCCTGTCGCGAGGCAATGCCGGATGGTGCTGGCGGCTTCGACATCGTCTTCCAGCAAGATCAGGGCGATCGGCCCTTTGGCGAGCGCGTCTTTCGCGTCGCTAAGAAAGGCGTCGAGGGAGGGGTAGTGCTTCATGCCTGACAGGTTCCTGCTATTTGGTGTAAAATGCGTGAAGCGGCTCTCCATTGCAAGCGGGCAGCAAGGGGGCTAAACCCCGACCTTGTCCGAAATCCTGCCCGAAGGTGCCCCATGTCCGATCCCAAGAAGCTGTTTATCAAGACTTATGGTTGCCAGATGAATGTTTACGATAGTGAACGCATGGCAGAAGCGCTGGGCGCGAAGGGCTATGTCCAGACAGACATGGCCGATGGCGCGGATATGATTTTGCTGAACACCTGCCATATTCGCGAAAAAGCAGCCGAAAAAGTCTATTCCGATCTGGGCCGTCTCAAGCCGCTCAAGGACGGGAATCCGAATTTGAAGATCGGCGTGACCGGCTGTGTGGCCCAAGCCGAGGGCAAGGAGATCATGCGCCGTTCGTCGCTTGTAGATCTGGTTGTTGGTCCGCAATCCTATCACCGCCTGCCTGCAATGGACGATCTGATCCAAACGGGCGCCAAGGCTCTGGACACCGAATTCCCCGAAGATGACAAATTCGAAACCCTGAAATCGCGCAGCAAGGCCAAACGGGGCCCAACCGCATTTTTGACGGTGCAGGAGGGCTGTGACAAGTTTTGCGCCTTTTGTGTCGTGCCCTATACCCGTGGTGCGGAGGTCAGCCGCCCTGCCGATCGGGTTGTGCGTGAGGCGCGCGAACTGGTTGAAACCGGCGTGCGCGAAATCACGCTTTTGGGGCAGAATGTGAATGCCTATCATGGCCATGACGGCGGGCTTGCGGGGCTGATCTGGGCGCTGAACGATGTGGACGGGCTGGAGCGTATCCGGTTCACCACCTCGCACCCCAATGACATGGATGATGCGTTGATCGAAGCGCATGGCAGCTGTCCCAAGTTGATGCCCTATCTGCATTTGCCGGTGCAATCGGGGTCGGACAGGATTTTGAAAGCGATGAACCGCAAGCACACCGCGCAGGGCTATATCAAGCTGATTGCGCGCATTCGTGAAGCCCGCCCCGACATTTTACTGTCGGGTGATTTTATCGTCGGGTTCCCGGGCGAAACACAGGCTGATTTCGAGGCGACATTGGATTTGATCCGCGCGGTGCAATACGGGCAGGCCTATTCGTTCAAATATTCCACCCGTCCGGGCACGCCGGCGGCGGAAAGGCCGCAGTTGCCCGATGATGTGATGGACGACCGTTTGCAGCGATTGCAGGCGCTGTTGACCGAGCAGCAGCGCGCCATTCAGCAGTCCATGGTTGGTCGTGAAGTCAATGTGTTGTTCGAGAAAAAGGGCCGCACCCAAGGGCAGATGATCGGCAAGTCCGAGTATTTGCACGCCACGTTTGCCGATGCGCCCGAGGATGTTCTGGGCCAGCTACGTCGCGTCAGAATCACGCAATCGGGCACGAATTCGCTTGGTGGCGAGCTGATCACCTAGGCGAGGGTCTTTGACGTCCACTGTCCAAGAGGGTGGCAGCAGCGAAAATTCTGTCACCAATAAGTCATAATTTGGCCATATTGTTGCGAATCGCGACACAATATGTAGTGTTTTTTTCTTTCTTTATCGCTCTAATTTGCTAGAGTCCCCATAATTGGTAAAAATTGGCCGAAACATTCTAGTGACGGTATAAAAGCAAAGGATAGGGAAGTGGCAACATCATTTAAAGATACGCTGCGCATGTTGGCGGTCGGGTTTGCAGCCGGAGCGATGTCGTTGGCGTTGATTGCAGAGTCCGCACAAGCGCAAACGCACGCGCAGCCGCGCGCCGTGGTTGGCGAGGAATATACCCCAACGATCTGGGTCGATCCCGATGGTTGCGAGCACTGGGTCATGGATGACGGTTTCGAGGGCTATATGGCGCCAAGGCGCACCCGTGACGGGCGTCCGGTGTGCCGCCGTTCGCAAATCTGTGGCGTGATCCCGTCGGACCAGCTGTTCAAGACTGACAAGTCCGACATCAATGAAAACGGCCGCAAGCAGCTTGACGAATTCTTCAAGACGGCAAATGCCTTCGGGTTCCTGATTTATGGTCACACCGATTCGCGCGCCTCTGATGAATACAACATGGCCTTGTCAGACCGCCGCGCAGATGCGGTGGCAGACATTGCGCGCGCGGCCGGTGTTCGTGTCGTGGACGTCAAGGGCTTTGGCGAGCGTCAGCCGCGTGCGTCTGGAAATTCACCCGAGGCATTGCAGCAGAACCGCCGTGTCGAAATTTACTGTGTGCGCTAGGGAGTAGACGATATGCAAATGATGACTATTGCGAAATATGTTGCCCTTGGCGGGTTTTTAAGTGCCTGCGCCTCGATTGAGGGTGGCGAGCGCACGGGCGCGGAACGCTCTGTTGATGCTGGCCGTGACAGCAAGAGCCTTAGCCAGCTTGTTGCAGGGGTATGGGTTTCGCCCGATGGCTGTGACTTCTGGCTGATTGATGACGGTTTCGAGGGGTATCTGTCGGACCGTTTGACACCCGACGGGCGCCCTGTGTGTTCGGGCGTTGCGCCACCAAACACGGTGGTTGGTCCGTTCCGTGAGGGGTCTGACATTCCTGACCCGCTCTAGGCGTGATCTGGATTTGAAATGCGAAGGGGCCGCAGCGAAATCTGCGGCCTTTTTGCCGTTTTGGCGTGCTTGTGCTTGCCAGCGCCCGCCCACCACGCCACTTAGGTCATATGGGACCCATGCCACAGGAGAGATGATTGGCTGTAGACATCAACACGGTTTCGGAATCCGCATTGGAATTTCCTGATAATTTTCTGCTGATCGATCTTTGCGGTGAATATGATCGCAATCTTGCCACGCTGGAACAGTTCTATGAGGTGCAGATATTGCGCCGTGGAAATCAGCTTTCGGTGGTGGGCGAAGAGGGTCAGCGACAAGAGGCCGTGGCCACGCTCAAGGCGCTCTATCAGCGGCTGGAGGCGGGCCGCAGTTTTGAAGCGGGCGACATTGATCGCGAATTGCGCATGGGGGGGCCGGCTGTTGCCACGCCGCCCGGGCCGTTGGATCAGAAAGAACTGTTCAAGGGCAAGTTGACCGAGCGCGTCGAGATCAAGACCCGCAAGAAACTGGTCGAGCCGCGCACCGAGGCGCAAAAAACCTATGTCGAGAGCCTGTTTGAGAAAGAACTGGCGTTCGGGATCGGACCTGCGGGCACGGGCAAAACCTATCTTGCGGTGGCTGTCGGGGTGAATATGCTGATCAGCGGCAAGGTCGATAAGATCATCCTGTCGCGCCCTGCGGTCGAGGCGGGCGAAAAACTGGGCTATCTGCCCGGTGACATGAAAGACAAGGTCGACCCCTATATGCAGCCGCTTTACGATGCGCTGGGCGATTTTCTGCCCGGCAAGCAGATGGCCAAGATGATGGAAGAAAAGGTCATCGAGATTGCTCCGCTTGCCTTTATGCGCGGGCGCACCTTGTCGAATGCCTTTGTCGTCTTGGACGAGGCGCAGAACGCCACTTCGACGCAGATGAAGATGTTTTTGACGCGCTTGGGTCAGGGCTCGCGTATGGTGATTACGGGCGACCGCACCCAGATTGATTTACCGCGCGGTGTGAATTCGGGGCTTTGGGATGCGGAGCGTTTGCTCAAGCATATTCCCAAGATCAGTTTTAACTATTTTACCTCCAAAGATGTGGTGCGCCATCCGTTGGTCGCAGCCATTATCGAGGCCTATGAGGCAGAGGACGCAAAAAGGCTATGATTGTCGATTGTATGGTGGAGGACCGGCGCTGGCTCGCCGTGGATTTGGAAGCCCGCGCAGAGGCGGCAGCGATTGCCACTTTTGAACACTTGGGTATCGCCGGTTTCGAGATCAGCCTTTTGGCCTGCAATGATGCGCGCATTGCCGATTTGAATGCTGATTTTCGCGGCAAGCCGACCCCGACCAATGTGCTAAGCTGGCCATCTGACGAGCGCGGGGCGCAAGCTGATGGAGGGCGTCCTTTGGCACCGACTGTGCATGATCCCGAGTTGGGCGATATTGCGATTGCCTATGAGACATGTGCCGCAGAGGCCGAGGCCGCGGGAAAATCGCTGGCCGATCACAGCACGCATTTGGTGGTTCACGGCATTTTGCATCTTTTGGGCTATGATCACGACCGTGACCTTGACGCCACCCGTATGGAGGGCTTGGAATCGGCGATACTTGGCAATATGGGCATGACGGACCCATATAGGGCGTAGGCACGGTATTTTCGGGCCGGGAATGGATTTAGGTAAGGACACAATGGGCGACACAAGCGACGGATCCTCTATTGCAGCGCAAAGCGCGCAGGACGATCCCACGGACCAACCCAACCGCGGCTTTATGGGCCGTCTTTTTGATGCGCTTAGCTCGGGGGAGACGACAGAGCCGGAGGTGGTCGAGTATCAGGGCCCGAAGATGCCATCCCCGATGCAGGGCATGTTGAACCTGCGCCGGATGCGCGTCGAAGATGTGGCCGTGCCCAAGACCGATATTGTTGCAGCACCCATGACCGTAACCAAGACCGAATTGGTCGAGTTGTTCCGCGAAAGCGGTTTGACACGCCTGCCGGTTTATGACGGCACGTTGGATACCCCTATCGGCATTGCGAACCTGAAAGATTTTGCGCTGAAATACGGGTTTAATGGCAAGGGCGCTTTTGATCTGCGCGCGATGTTGCGCCCGTTGATCTATGTGCCGCCATCCATGCCGCTGGGTGTATTGTTGCAAAAGATGCAGGCCGAGCGCATCCATATGGCGCTGGTGATCGACGAATACGGCGGCACCGATGGGCTGGTGACGATCGAGGATTTGATCGAGCAGGTTGTGGGGGCTATTGCCGACGAACACGACATTGACGAGGCCAAAAGCTTTACCCGCGAAAGTGACGGTGTCTATCTGGCACTGGCGCGCACGTCGCTTGAGGATTTCGAGGCCGAGATTGGTCAGGATTTGACGGCGCATCACGAGATAGACGAAGAAGAGGTCGATACGCTTGGCGGTCTGGTGTTCATGCTTGCCGGGTCTATTCCTGCGCGCGGCGAAATCATTTTACACCCCGATGGAACAGAGTTTGAGGTGCTTGACGCCGATCCGAGGCGGATCAAGCGTCTGCGGATCAGGATGCCGGGAGCTAGAAGTGATTAACATTGTGATGATTGTGGTGTTGGGTGCTGTGGCTGGATTGGGGCAGGCGCCGCAAGGCTGGTGGATTGTCACGGTGTTGGCCGCTGCCTATTGGTTGCAGCGCGATATAAAGACGCCGCGTGCTGCGTTTTTGCACGGCTGGTTGTTTGGCTTGGGCTATTTTGCGGTGACGCTGCGCTGGATCGTATCGCCATTTCTGGTTGATCCTGCCGCGACCGGGTGGATGGCGCCGTTTGCCATTTTGTTGATGGCCGTCGGGGCTGGATTGTTTTGGGGCATCGCACGCTGGATAGCGCACCGCTTGGCGCCGCAAAGCATTGCTATGGCCGGGCTTGCGTTGATCGGAGCCGAGGTTACACGCAGTTATATTTTTACAGGGTTCCCATGGGCGCTGTTGGGTCATATCTGGATTGGCACGCCGCTGGCACAGGTTGCCGCATTTGGTGGACCGCATCTATTGACGGCGATCACTGTTGGATTGGCGGCTTGCGGGGCATGGCTGTTCAAGCGCCATTATGTGGCGGCCGTCGGGCCCGTTTTGGCGGTTGTCGGCTGGGTCGGTTTGGCGCTGGACCCTGCGGCGCAGAGTGAGGGTCCGATCGTGCGGATGGTGCAGCCAAATGCCAAGCAATCGGAAAAATGGGACCCCGAGAAAGCCCAGATTTTTCTGGACCGGTTGATCGGGTTTACCGCGCAGGGCGATGTTCCCGATCTTGTGGTCTGGCCCGAAACGGCAGTCCCCTATTTGTTGCAATATGCCGGTCCTGTATTGACGCAGGTGTCCGAGGCCGCGCGCGGTGCGCCCACCGTGCTGGGCATCAACCGCAATGAGGGGACGCGTTACTACAACGCGTTGGTTGTGGTCGGGCAGGGTGGCACCGTTTCATCGGTCTATGACAAGGCGCATCTTGTCCCGTTTGGCGAATATATCCCCGGTGGCGATCTGTTGCGCAAAATCGGGATTGACGGATTTTCACCGATGACAGGCGGCGGGTTTACTGCTGGGCAAGAGGGAGGCACCATCGAGATTGAGGGCATTGGGATCGCGCGTCCCCTGATCTGTTATGAGGGTATTTTTGCAGAGGAAATCGGCGCAGCCGAGCGCCCGCGCCTGATGGTTCTGATCACCAATGACGCATGGTTTGGTGCAGCCGCAGGCCCGTTGCAGCATTTGGCCCAAGCGAGGTTGCGCGCGATCGAGCAAGGCATCCCCATGGTGCGGGTGGCCAATACCGGGGTCACGGCGATGATTGATGCCCGCGGACGGGTGACCGCGCAAATCGGCATGAACGAGGCGGGTTTTATTGACGCGCCCTTGCCAGATGCCTTGCCTGCCACAATATATAGCAGATACGGGGATTGGCCCATTCTGGGTCTGTTGCTCGCAGCGCTTTTTGCGATTGCCGCAAGGGCAAGACGGTATTCAAATTGACGACCCGAAAATGACCCAGTAAGTGGGATAATCACCGCCACAACGGCTTCCTGACGTGGCGGATCATATGGAATGGAGCACTATCAATGACACGCAAAGACTATATTTTCACTTCGGAATCCGTTTCCGAAGGCCACCCCGATAAACTTTGTGACCGGATATCGGACGCGGTTCTGGATGCGTTTTTGACCCAGCAGCCCGAGGCCCGCGTGGCCTGCGAAACCTTTGCCACCACCAACCGTGTCGTGATTGGTGGCGAGGTCGGCCTGTCGGACAAGGCGATGTTGGCGGACTATATGGGCCGCGTTGAAGGTATCGCGCGCGCATGTATCAAGGACATCGGCTACGAGCAGGATGCGTTTCACCACGCGACATGCAAGATTTCCAATTACCTGCACCCGCAGTCCGCGCATATTGCCCAAGGCGTCGATGCCAAAGAGGGCAAGGAAGAGGGCGCAGGCGATCAGGGGATCATGTTTGGCTATGCCACGACGGAGACCGCCCAGTTGATGCCCGCGCCGATCCAATATGCGCACGCTATCCTCAAGCGCTTGGCCGAGGTGCGCAAGGATGGCACCGAACCGACCCTGCGTCCTGATGCCAAAAGCCAGTTGTCGTTCCGCTATGTCGATGGCGTGCCGGTTGAGGTGACGTCGATTGTGTTGTCGACCCAGCACGCGCTGGAGACCCAGACCAGCGCCGATATCCGCGCTATTGTGGAGCCATATATTCGCGAGGTGCTGCCCGATGGCATGATCACGCGCGATACCAAATGGTGGGTCAATCCGACAGGGACCTTTGTGATTGGCGGCCCTGACGGGGATGCGGGCCTGACGGGTCGCAAGATTATCGTTGATACTTATGGCGGTGCAGCCCCGCATGGCGGTGGTGCGTTTTCGGGTAAAGATCCGACCAAGGTGGACCGCTCGGCGGCCTATGCGGCGCGCTATCTGGCGAAAAACGTGGTCGCATCCGGTATGGCAGAGCGCTGCACGATCCAGTTGTCCTATGCCATTGGCGTGGCCAGGCCGCTGTCGATTTACGCGGATTTGCACGGCACGGGAGAGGTTGATCCTGCCGCTGTCGAGCGCGCTGTAAACACGGTGATTGATTTGACCCCGCGCGGGATCAGGCATCATCTGGGGTTGAACCGCCCGATTTACGAGCGCACGGCGGCCTACGGGCATTTCGGGCGCGACCCCGATGCAGACGGCGGATTTAGCTGGGAGCGCACCGATCTGATTGATGCGCTGAAAGCGGCTGTTTAAGGCGGATGGGGTAAAACCCATCCTGCGCTGGCGTTGCTTTGCCGACATGGCTTTGCTACATGGCCGCCCATGACTGATACAAAACACCCTTCCGGAGCGCCGTGGCGTAATTTTTATGGCCGTTTTCGGGGCAAGACGATCCGCCCTGCGCAGAACGATTATCTTGAGAATGATCTGGACGGGTTGGCCTGTGGTCCGATCGGATGGGATGAAAACCCCGACCGTAGTCCGATTGATGTGGAGAGTTATTTTGGCAAGCGCGAGATCTGGCTCGAGATCGGGTTTGGTGGTGGCGAGCATCTGGTTCATATGGCCAAGACCTATCCGCATGTTGGCATCATCGGCTGCGAGCCCTTTGTGAATGGTGTGGCGATGTTACTGGGGAAAATCCGCAAGGCGGGTGTGACCAATCTGGCTGTGCATCCCGGCGATGCGCGTGACCTGTTTGATGTTTTGCCCGCAGGCACGTTGTCCAAGGTGTTTTTGAATTACCCTGATCCCTGGCCGAAAAAGCGCCATCATCGCCGCCGGTTTGTGACCCAGGAGCATTTGCAGCCATTGTTTGAGGTCATGGCACCGGACGCGGAATTGCGGGTTGCGACGGATATCAAGGACTATGTGCGCCAGACCCTGGAAGAGGTGCCAAAGGCGGGGTTTGAATGGTTGGCTGTAGGCCCAGATGACTGGCGTCGCCCGTGGGGTGACTGGCTTTCGACGCGCTATGAGCAAAAGGCGCTGCGCGAGGGCCGCACGCCGCATTATTTGACGTTCCGGCGGCCTTAGACGTTTCGCCTTGAGTATTTCAGAAAAAGCGAGGCGGGGCGATGGACCCTGCCGCAAGGGTGACTTATCACATGGGCAACTGAGCAAAAAGTGAGACGCCCATGTCCGGCCACGGCACCCCAACCCCGATGACATCCCACCCGTGTGGCCCGCTGAAAGGCGTGGCCGATGTGCCCGGAGATAAATCGATCTCGCATCGCGCGTTGATATTGGGCGCGATGGCGGTTGGTCGGACAAACATCACGGGGCTTTTGGAGGGCGAGGATGTTCTGGATACCGCCAAGGCGATGCGCGCTTTTGGCGCGCAGGTGACCGATCACGGTGGCGGGCAATGGTCGGTGCACGGCGTGGGTGTTGGTGGCTTTGCCGAGCCCGATGGCGTCATTGATTGCGGCAACTCCGGCACCGGTGTGCGCTTGATCATGGGCACGATGGCCACGACGCCGATCACGGTGACGTTTACAGGCGATGCCTCGTTGAATGCGCGCCCGATGGGCCGCGTGACTGATCCGTTGGCCCTGTTTGGCACGCAGGCGGTGGGGCGCGCGGGCGGCAGGCTTCCGATGACCTTGGTGGGGGCGGCGGATCCGGTGCCGGTTGTTTATACCACACCGGTGCCGTCTGCGCAGGTGAAATCGGCGATTTTGCTGGCGGGGTTGAATGCACCCGGACAGACGGTTGTGATCGAAAAAGAAGCGACCCGTGATCATACCGAGCGCATGTTGGCGGGGTTCGGCGCGGACATAACCGTTGAAGAGACCCCCGAGGGCCGCCGCATCACGTTGACAGGTCAGCCGGAGTTGATCCCGCAGGATATTATCGTGCCGCGTGATCCGTCGTCGGCTGCATTTCCGGTGTGTGCCGCGATTATTACGTCCGGCTCTGATGTTCTGGTGCCCAATATCGGGTTGAACCCGACGCGGGCGGGGCTGTTCACGACGCTGCAAGATATGGGTGCCGATCTGACCTATGAGAATATGCGCAAAGAGGGCGGCGAGCCTGTGGCGGATCTGCGCGCGAAGTTTTCGCCAAATCTGAAGGGTGTTGTTGTGCCGCCTGCACGCGCGGCCAGCATGATTGACGAATATCCTGTGTTGTCGGTTGTTGCGGCTTTCGCCCAAGGTGTGACGGATATGCAGGGTGTCAAGGAATTGCGGGTCAAGGAATCCGACCGCATCGATGCGATGGCCAAGGGGCTGCGCGCGGCGGGCGTTGTGGTTGAAGAAGGCGACGATTGGTGGCGGGTCACGGGGCTGGGGCACGGCAATGTGCCCGGCGGCGTGACGGTGGCGAGTGTTCTGGACCACCGGATCGCGATGGCATTTATGGTGATGGGCATGGCTGCGCAAAAACCGGTGACGGTGGATGACGGCAACCCGATCGCAACCTCGTTTCCGATTTTCGAGACCTTGATGACTGATCTGGGCGCGCAATTGCGGCGCGACGATAGATGATATTTACGGTTGCAATCGACGGGCCTGCGGCGGCGGGCAAGGGCACGATTTCCAAGGCGGTTGCGGCGCATTTCGGGTTTGCGCATCTCGACACCGGATTGCTGTATCGCGCGGTGGGTGCAAAAGTTCTGGCGGGTGCCGATCCTGTTGCGGCGGCGCGCAGTCTGGACCCGAAAGATCTGGACAGCGATGCGCTGCGTCGTCCCGAAGTGGCGCAGGCGGCCAGTCGGGTTGCGGTTGACGCAGATGTTCGCGCGGCGCTGACTGATTTCCAGCGCAGTTTTTCACAGCGAAACGGCGGTGCGGTGCTGGATGGTCGCGACATTGGCACGGTGATTTGTCCCGACGCCCAAGCCAAGTTATTTGTGACGGCCTCTGCTGCGTGTCGTGCCGAGCGTCGGTTCAAGGAGCTGCAAGCCAAGGGCATGGATGTGACCCTGGAGGTCGTGCTGGCCGACGTGATTGCGCGCGACAAACGCGACACCGAGCGCGCCACCGCACCCCTGCTGGTCGCAGCCGATGCACAGCCGATTGACACGTCGGACATGACGATTGAGCAAGCAGTTGCGGCGGCGATTGCCTTTGTGCAGAGCCGCTTGAGCTGAGCTACATCAAGCGCGTTGCGGCTGTCTGGTTCAGCCGGATCGACGAATAGCGGTATTCAATGGCGCTGACCGGTGTTTGCCCTTCTGTCGGGGCAAGGGCCGCGGCGGGCAGCGTCCAGTGATCAAAATGCGTCGGCGCGGTATGTGGATATTTCGCCCATGCCCGCAGCGCGGCACAGTCGAATTTTCCACGCCAATCCAGACGCTTGTTCAGTAGCCCGTGCGCGATATCAATGATCGCGATAAAGACCTGATCCTCTTCGTCGTCATAAGAATCCAGCGCGCGACCCTTGCGCAGTTCGGCCTCGTAGTAATGCGGATTGCAGGCTTCGAATATCTGCAAGGCGGTGGCGCGGTCACAGGCAGGATGGTGCAGGATCGCATCAAAGATTTCGACCTCCCCGGCAATTCCGTGCACAGTGCGCAGGCAATGCAGGTCATCGCCGGTGCAATGCGTGATAAAGGCGATAATATCGGTAGGATCGTCTGACAGCATATCCAGAAGCTCGAGCGGAGCGTCCTGGGTTGATTTGGAGTTTGAATGAAGGGTCATTGGCAGCCTCGGGTTTGTGATGATCCCTGAATCGCAGGGAATCGCGCCGGAAATTGGACCGGATTGTGATCTAAGATGGGCCCTGTGCAGCTGATCATGATGGGGAGCAGCATTGGATGTGCCCGGCGCACCCCGATTACAGTCGCAAAATCTGCCGCCTGTGACCGCTGTTGGGTGCAAGTGCTGTGTCGCGCACGCGACCGTCTCGACCCCTTGCAGACATGGGAAATTCAGCCTATAGGGGCGGTGTTGAAGCGTCGAAACAGACGTGAGCATGAGAGTTTGAGCGGGGTCGGTGTTTATCGGCCCTGTTGTTTTATGTTCACATCGGCACTGCGGCCAATGGAAACCCAAAAGACCGGCGGAGACAACCGCACGGCCCGTATAAAACAAACGATTAGGAAATAGACGCCACATGGCAAATACAATGGAAGAGTTTGAAGCACTCTTGAACGAAAGCTTCGAAATGGACACGCCCGCAGAGGGCTCTGTCGTCAAAGGCAAGGTCATCGCGATTGAAGCGGGCCAAGCGATCATCGACGTCGGCTACAAGATGGAAGGCCGCATCGATCTTAAAGAATTTGCAAACCCGGGCGAAGAGCCAGAGTTGAACGTCGGCGATACTGTCGAAGTGTTCCTCCGTCAGGTTGAAAACGCACGCGGTGAAGCGGTTATCTCGCGCGAGATGGCCCGCCGTGAAGAGGCATGGGACCGTCTTGAGAAGGCCTATGCTGACGAAGAGCGTGTTGATGGTGCGATCTTTGGTCGCGTCAAAGGCGGCTTTACGGTTGATCTGGGCGGCGCTGTTGCGTTCCTTCCAGGCTCCCAAGTGGACGTGCGCCCTGTGCGCGATGCGGGCCCGTTGATGGGTCTCAAGCAGCCGTTCCAGATTCTGAAAATGGACCGTCGTCGTGGCAACATCGTTGTATCGCGCCGTGCAATCCTCGAAGAGTCCCGTGCCGAGCAGCGCGCTGAGGTTATCGGCGGCCTGACAGAAGGCCAAGAAGTTGACGGCGTTGTCAAGAACATCACCGAATACGGTGCGTTCGTTGACTTGGGCGGCGTTGATGGCTTGCTGCACGTCACAGACATGGCATGGCGCCGTGTGAACCACCCATCCGAGATCCTTGCCATCGGCGAGACCATCAAGGTTCAGGTGATCAAGATCAACAAAGAAACCCACCGCATCAGCCTTGGCATGAAGCAGCTTCAGGACGATCCATGGGATGCTGTTGAAGCCAAGTTTGCGCTTGAAACTGTGCACACGGGCCGCGTCACAAACATCACCGACTACGGTGCATTTGTGGAACTGGAAGCGGGCGTTGAAGGTCTTGTGCACGTCTCCGAGATGTCTTGGACCAAGAAGAACGTGCATCCGGGCAAGATCGTGTCCACGAGCCAAGAAGTTGAAGTCATGGTTCTGGAAATCGACAGCACCAAGCGTCGCGTGTCCCTTGGTCTCAAGCAGACACAGCGCAACCCGTGGGACGTCTTTGCCGAGACACATCCCGAGGGCACCGAAGTTGAAGGTGAAGTCAAGAACATCACTGAATTTGGTCTGTTCATCGGTCTTGAGGGCGACATCGACGGCATGGTGCACCTGTCCGACCTGACATGGGAAGGCCGCGGCGAAGACGTCATCGGCGATTTCCGCAAGGGCGACATCGTGAAAGCCAAAGTTGCCGAAGTTGACGTCGAGAAAGAGCGTATCTCGCTCTCCATCAAGGCGCTCGACAGCGATCCGTTTGCGGACGCAGTTGGCGGCGTCAAGCGCGGCTCTGTGATCACTGTCGAAGTGACCAAGATCGAAGATGGCGGCATCGAGGTGTCTTACGAAGGCATGACATCGTTCATCCGTCGCTCCGACCTGTCGCGTGACCGCGCAGAGCAGCGCCCGGAGCGTTTCGGCGTTGGCGATAAGGTTGACGCGCGCGTTACCAATATCGACAGCAAGACACGTAAATTGGGTCTGTCGATCAAGGCACGCGAAATCGCGGAAGAAAAAGAAGCGGTCGAGCAGTTCGGGTCATCCGATTCTGGCGCATCTTTGGGCGACATCCTGGGTGCTGCACTCAAGGGCGACGAATAAGTCTTTCGCTATACCGGACTGAATTTGAAACCGGCGCGGGCAACTGCGCCGGTTTTTTCATGCTCCAGCCGAGAGCGAATCGGGTCAATCCATGTGACCGGCGCACAGGGCTGCACCTGTCACATCATCCCAGAATGCGGGCGGCCAGCGAATTTGGGGCGACAATGACGGCGTTTTGTCGCACTCAAGCCGCTGAAACTGTTTCCCGAACCGTGCAAAATGCCTATAGTCAATTTAATCGTGGGACCAACCCACTGCTATAATTGTGAAATTATCAATAGGGACACTGCCATGATCCGCTCCGAACTGATCCAGAAAATTGCTGACGAAAATCCGCATCTTTATCAACGTGACGTCGAAAATATCGTGAATACGATTTTTGAAGAAATCACTGGGGCCATGTCCAAGGGAGACCGTGTTGAATTGCGCGGCTTTGGTGCCTTTTCGGTGAAAAAACGCGAAGCCCGCATGGGCCGCAATCCGCGCACTGGCGAAAGTGTCGCGGTTGAACAAAAGCACGTTCCGTTCTTTAAGACAGGTAAGCTGTTGCGCGACCGTCTGAACGGAAATTAAAAGGTATACTATGAAAACGCTACGCTATGCTTTTTGGGCGATTGTCGCGCTGGGTCTGATCCTTGTCGGCCTGGCGAACCGCGGCATTGTCACCGTGCAGGCCATGCCTGTCGCTTTTAGCGACCTGCTGGGCCTGTCGCCGAACGTCGATTTGCCGCTGTTTGTTGTGATCTTCTTGAGTGTGGGCGCGGGGCTTTTGATCGGTTTTGTCTGGGAATGGATCCGCGAATACCGCCAACGTGCACAGGCGCGGGCGATTACACGTGAACTGCAAGCTTTGCGTCGTGAGCTGGCAGCTTTGAAATCGTCCGGTGCCCCCAAGAGAGATGATGTTCTGGCATTGCTGGAGGCCTGATGCCAAGCGGTATTCGGGTCAAGATTTGCGGGCTGCGCGATCAAGCGGGCCTGACATCCGCGGTTGATGCCGGCGCCAACTACGTGGGTTTTGTGTTCTTTGAAAAATCACCGCGCAACGTGTCGATCCAGACCGCCCGCGCACTTGCGGTCACGGTCCCTGCGGGCATAGCCAAAGTGGCGCTGGTGGTGAACGCAGATAACGATTTCCTTGATCACCTGACCGCGGATGTGGCAATTGATATGCTGCAATTGCATGGCGCGGAAACCCCCGCGCGCACAGCCGAGATCAAAGCCCGCTACGGGTTGCCCGTGATGAAAGCCGTGGGCGTGGCTGATGCCGCTGATCTGGACGTTTTGGTCAGCTATTTGCAAGTCGCCGACCAAATTCTCGTTGATGCAAAGCCGCCAAAGGATGCCGCACTTCCCGGCGGCAACGGGGTGTCATTCGACTGGCGGCTGATTGCCAAACGGCGCTGGCCTATCCCGATGATGTTGGCGGGCGGGCTGACGCCTGACAACGTCGCAGAGGCAATGACCCTGACAGGGCTGCGGCAGGTGGACGTATCATCAGGCGTCGAATCTGCGCCGGGCGTCAAAGACCCTGCCTTGATCGCGCAGTTTATCCGCGCCGCACAGGGCTAAAAACCATCTGGAAGGCGGCGCGCAATCAGCGTAGGAAACGGTGACGCATATCAGGGGACGAGAGACATGGCAGACGATCTTTTCAACAGTTTTATGAACGGCCCTGACGAGAATGGCCGTTTTGGCGACTTTGGCGGGCGCTTTGTGTCCGAGACATTGATGCCGTTGATCCTTGAGTTGGAAGAGCAATACACCTTTGCCAGAACCGACGACAGTTTTTGGGCCGAGATGCAGGATCTGTGGACCCATTATGTTGGCCGCCCGTCGCCGCTGTATTATGCACAACGCCTGACCGAGCATCTGGGCGGCGCGAAAATCTATTTGAAGCGCGACGAGCTGAATCACACCGGCGCGCATAAGATCAACAACGTGCTGGGCCAGATCATCCTTGCTCGCCGCATGGGCAAAACCCGTATTATCGCCGAAACCGGTGCCGGTCAGCACGGCGTGGCGACCGCCACTGTCTGCGCCAAATTCGGCCTCAAATGTATCGTTTACATGGGTGCGCATGACGTGGAACGCCAGGCCCCCAACGTGTTCCGGATGCGTCTGCTGGGCGCCGAAGTGGTGCCTGTGACCTCGGGTCGTGGCACGCTGAAGGACGCGATGAATGATGCCTTGCGCGACTGGGTCACCAATGTGCGCGACACGTTTTACTGCATCGGCACGGTCGCAGGTCCGCATCCGTATCCCGCCATGGTCCGCGACTTTCAGGCTATCATCGGCAAGGAAACAAAGCAGCAGATGCACGCCGCCGAGGGGCGCCTGCCCGACACATTGATCGCGGCCATCGGGGGTGGGTCGAATGCGATGGGTCTGTTCTTTCCGTTCCTTGATGACACCAGCGTCAATATCATCGGGGTCGAGGCCGGCGGCAAAGGCGTGAACGCCAAGATGGAACATTGTGCTTCGCTGACAGGTGGCCGGCCCGGCGTGCTGCACGGCAATCGCACCTACCTTTTGCAAGACGACGACGGTCAAATCCTCGAAGGCTTCTCTATTTCCGCTGGCCTCGATTATCCCGGTATCGGGCCGGAACATGCATGGCTGCACGAAATCGGTCGCGCGCAATATGTCTCGATCACCGATGTCGAGGCGCTAGAGGCGTTTCAATTGTCGTGCAAGCTTGAAGGGATCATTCCCGCGCTCGAGCCCTCCCACGCATTGGCCCATGTGATGAAAATTGCACCCGGTTTGCCAAAGGATCACCTGCTGGTGATGAACATGTGCGGGCGCGGCGACAAGGACATCTTCACCGTTGCCAAGGCATTGGGCTTTGATATGGCTGTCTAAACCTATTGTGTAGGGGCGTTGCACCGGGGTTTATTGCGCGGCAAATCAACTTCAGGTCAATATCATCGCGAGCCTGACGGTGGTCCGGTAGGCAAGCGGATTGCACGGTGCGGTTCGCTTGACCCAAAGGAATACAACATGAAACGTATGATCAGCATCTCCGCACTTGTCCTTGGCCTCTCCGCATCTGTTGCCCAGGCACAGAGCATTGCAGAGCAGGTAACGACCCAATTGACGGCTCAGGGCTATGACACCATCGAGATCAAGGAAAGTCGCGGACGAGTCCGCGTTGAAGCGACCCGCGGCGGCAGGAAGTTGGAAGCTGTTTATGATGCGGCCACGGGTGAAATTCTTAGCCAGGAGGTCTCACTAGACGACGGGTCTTCACGCAGTAATAGCAGCAACGATGACAGCAACGACCGCAGTGGCAACGATGACGGCAACGACCGCAGTGGCAACGATGACAGCAACGACCGCAGCGGCAACGATGACAGCAATGACCGCAGTGGCAACGATGACAGCAATGA
>TARA_R110002167_G_scaffold142953_4_pt1 | contig 46617 bp, 38 predicted proteins | sample TARA_R110002167 | Tara Oceans TARA_R110002167 (sample SAMEA4398238) | marine metagenome | biome: Polar Biome; feature: [MES] marine water layer (ENVO:01000295) within the mesopelagic zone...; material: water (ENVO:00002006), including particulate matter (ENVO:01000060) such...
ATCCCTTTAGCCACCCCATCTTTCACTTTGGTATAGTTAATATATTAAAGTTCAAGAAAAGTTCTAGAAAATCGGTGATTAGCGCAGCTTGGTAGCGCACTTGGTTTGGGTCCAAGGGGTCGCAAGTTCGAATCTTGCATCACCGACCACTTTTTCTTTCTTTTTTATAATTAAAAAGCGTTGAGTTTTAACTAAATTCAAGCGCATCTAAAGTACTGTGTATTTATTGTTTAGTAGCAGTACACATCATAATTATTATACGGCCAATTCCACTATTTATTGTGCTTTATCTAGCCTATTGATTCCTTTGTAAACTTGCTCTTGCAACTTCTTTTAGGTCTCGCTATAATTCCGCGTCATAAATTTTAATCGTTCGTATGAGCAAGGCACTGTTTTACTATAATTAGTAGGTAAATTAATTAGCAGGTAAAATTGGTGCATTATAAGAAAGCGTAACACGCTAAGTTTTGAGGTATATAAATGCAAGTTTCAGTTGAGACTACACAAGGTTTGGAGCGTCGTTTAACTATTTCTGTTCCAGCCGAAACAGTAGATGTTGAAGTTAATAATCGTCTTCGTCAAGTAAGTAAAACCCAACGTATCAACGGATTCCGTCCAGGCAAAGTGCCACCATCGGTTATTCAAAAACGTTACGGTAAATCTGTACGTCAAGAAGTTGCTGGTGAAATCATGCAACGTAGCTTTGTAGATGCTATTGTCGCGGAGAAAATCAATCCAGCAGGTCGTCCTTCATTTGTAGCAAAAAGCAATGAAGACGGTAAAGAATTAAAATTTGAAGCAACTTTTGAAGTTTACCCTGAAGTTGAATTAAAAGATTTAGAAAAAATCACTGTAGAACACCCTGACGTAGAAGTAACAGACACAGATTTAGATGAAATGTTTGAAACATTGCAAAAGCAGCATCAAACATGGAAAGAAAACAAGCGTAAAACTAAAAAGGGTGACAAGTTAACGCTTGATTTCACTGGCCGTATTGACGGTGAAGAATTTGAAGGCGGTAAAGCAGAAGCTTTTGAACTTGAACTTGGTGCTGGCCGTATGATCCCCGGTTTCGAAACAGAAATTACCGGCATGAAAGTTGGCGATGAAAAAACTATTAAAGTAACTTTCCCAGAAGATTATCATGCTGAAAATCTAAAAGGTAAGGAAGCCGAGTTCGACATTGTTGTTCATAAAACTGAAGGTCCTGTTTTACCTACAGTAGATGATGAATTTGCAAAACTATTCGGTGTTGAAGAAGGTGGTGTTGACGCATTACGTAAAGAAGTAAGCAAAAATATGTCTCGTGAATTAACGCAAGCTGTTAAAGTTAAGGTTAAAGATCAAGTACTTGAAGGCTTGTTAGCAGGTCATGAAGTTGGTTTACCTTCAGCTTTAGTTGCACAAGAAATTGACGTGTTACGTCAGCAAGCGATGCAACGTTTTCAAGGTCAAATGGATCCTAAAAACTTACCTGAATTACCAAACGAAATGTTTAAAGAGCAAGCAGAACGTCGCGTTAAAATTGGTTTGTTGTTAGGTGAAGTTATCAAAGTTAACGAATTAAAAGTTAACGATGCTAAAGTTGACGAATTAATCGCGACTGCTGCTTCTGCTTATGAAGATCCAAAAGAAGTCATTGAATACTACGCAAACAACAAAGAATTAATGCAGCAAATGCAAAATGTAGCTTTAGAAGAGCAAGCTGTTGAATTTTTAGTTGAAAAAGCGAAAGTAGAAAACAAAAAAGCAAGCTTTAAAGATATTATGAACCCAGAAGGTAAGTAATAACGCTTTTTTATTGAAAAAAGCTTGGCAATCGCTTAGATTTAATGGCTTGTATGATTTTTTTCATACAAGCCATTTTTATTTGGCTTAATTTACGCTACTTAGTTAAAGTAATCACCTATTTTATATTAAAGGGACGGAACACACTTGTTTAATTCTCAATTCAATTCACAGATAAATTCTCAAAATTCAGCCACTAGCCCAGAAAGTGCCTTAGTACCAATGGTAGTAGAGCAGACAGCCAAAGGTGAACGTTCTTATGATATTTACTCAAGGTTACTTAAAGAACGTGTCATATTTTTATGTGGTCAAGTTGAAGATCACATGGCAAACTTAATTATTGCTCAATTATTATTTTTAGAATCAGAAAGCCCAGAAAAAGATATTTTTCTTTATATTAACTCTCCAGGCGGTTCAGTAACGGCGGGTATGGCAATTTACGATACCATGAAATTTATTAAACCTAACATTTCTACGGTATGTATTGGACAAGCCGCAAGTATGGGAGCATTTTTGCTGTCAGGTGGTGAAAAGGGCAAACGTTACTGTTTACCTAATGCACGTGTGATGATTCATCAACCATTGGGCGGTTTCCAAGGGCAAGCCTCAGATATTGAAATTCATGCTAAAGAAATTTTATACATTAAAGATAAGCTAAATCGTTTAATGGCAGAGCATACTGGGCAGTCACTTGAGAAAGTTTCTCATGACACTGACCGAGATAACTTCTTAAGTGCAGAAAGCGCGGTTGAATATGGTTTAGTTGACTCCATATTAGAACAAAGAAACAGTTAATTTATTTTTAACATTAGTTGTAAAGTGAGTTTGATTGATCAAATATCACTTAAAAAATGATTAAATTACTACTATGCTATAATTTATTAATAGAATTAGTAGTTATTAACGGAATTAAAGATTTGAGGTAGGGCATGACCGATATTAAAAGTGGTGACGGTGACAATGGTAAATTACTTTACTGTTCATTTTGTGGCAAAAGCCAACATGAAGTACGTAAATTAATTGCTGGCCCATCAGTGTTTGTATGTGATGAATGTGTCGAATTATGTAACGACATTATTCGTGAAGAAATAAAAGAGATTTCTCCAAAAGAAGAAAAAGAAGCGCTGCCTTCTCCCATTGAAATACGCGAAAGTTTAGATGATTATGTTATTGGTCAAGACCACGCGAAAAAGGTACTCGCGGTGGCGGTTTATAACCATTATAAACGCTTGCGTAATGGTGACTCTCACAATGGCATTGAGTTAGGTAAAAGTAATATTTTACTTATTGGCCCAACAGGCTCAGGTAAAACGTTATTAGCACAAACCTTAGCACGATTGCTTGATGTGCCATTTACTATGGCAGATGCAACTACATTAACCGAAGCGGGTTATGTAGGTGAAGATGTTGAGAATATTATTCAAAAACTTTTGCAAAAATGTGATTACGATGTTGAAAAAGCACAGCGCGGTATTGTTTATATTGATGAAATAGACAAGATTTCTCGTAAATCAGATAATCCGTCAATTACGCGAGACGTTTCTGGTGAAGGTGTTCAGCAAGCATTATTAAAGCTTATTGAAGGCACCGTTGCTTCAGTGCCACCACAAGGTGGCCGTAAGCATCCTCAGCAAGAATTTTTACAAGTTGACACCTCTAAAATTTTATTTATCTGTGGCGGTGCTTTTGCAGGTCTTGATAAAGTGATTGAACAGCGATGTCATACTGGTTCTGGTATTGGTTTTGGCGCTGAAGTTCGTGGTAAAGATGAAGAAATCACACTAACAGAGCGATTGGAAGACGTAGAACCCCAAGACTTAGTTAAGTACGGTTTAATACCCGAGTTTATTGGTCGCTTACCTGTGCTAGCAACGTTACGTGAATTAGACGAATCGGCATTAATTCAAATTCTACAAGAACCTAAAAATGCATTAACAAAGCAGTTTATTGCCTTGTTTGATATGGAAAATGTTGAATTAGAATTTAGAGAAGATGCGCTTATTGCTATTGCTAGAAAAGCGATGGATAGAAAAACGGGCGCTCGGGGTTTACGCTCAATTGTTGAAGCTGTTTTACTTGATACCATGTATGAATTGCCTTCGATGGAAAATGTGAGCAAAATTGTTGTTGATGAAACGACCATTAAAGGTGAGTCTAAGCCTTTAGTTATCTACGATAGTCAGCAAGATCAAGCTGCATCAGAGTAGAAAAGTTTATCCGTAAAATATAAAGAGCCCTTGTGGCTCTTTTTTGTTTCTAGGCATTGTTGTTAGAAACTTAACTTTCTTGCTTGTAAGTTTTCTATTGATCCCCATATAGTTTTTAATCAGCAATTTATAACACTTTCCAAAGAGATACACATGACCGAAGAATTATCTAGTGTAGTTGAAATCCCCGTTCTTGCCTTAAGAGATGTTGTCGTTTATCCACAAATGGTTATACCTTTATTTGTAGGTCGAGAAAAATCAATCCGTTGTTTAGATCTTGCTATGGAAAATGATAAGCAAGTATTTTTAGTCGCACAAAAAGATGCTGCGGTTGATGATCCTCAAGCTGTAGATGTTTACGAAACAGGCACCGTAGCAACTATTCTACAGATGTTAAAACTGCCTGATGGCACCGTAAAAGTGTTAGTGGAGGGGGTACAGCGTGCCCGTGTTACTGAGTTTCTTGAAACACAAGAGTATTTCAGCGCTAACATTGAATACTTGGCCATTGAAAATAGTGCACAAGATGATATTGAAGTGTTAATCCGTTCAGCTATTTCTCAATTTGAAGGCTATGTAAAACTGAATAAAAAAATCCCACCTGAAGTCCTTACTTCTGTTGCTGGTATTGATGATGCCGAACAGCTTGCAGACACGATGGCAGCTCATATGCCATTGAAATTAGCTGACAAGCAAAAAGTATTAGAGATTATTGATGTTGCAAAGCGCCTAGAGCATTTGATGGCATTAATGGAAGGAGAGATTGACTTACTGCAAGTTGAGAAAAAAATTCGTACACGTGTTAAAAAACAAATGGAAAAGAGTCAGCGTGAATATTATTTGAATGAGCAAATGAAAGCTATTCAAAAAGAGCTTAATGAAGGTGACGAAACACCTGATGAGCTTGAACTAATGAGTAAACGCATTGATGAAGCTCAAATGCCAACAGAAGCAAAAGATAAAACCTTAGCTGAGTTACAAAAGTTGAAAATGATGTCACCGATGTCAGCAGAAGCAACGGTAGTACGTAGTTATATTGAATGTATGATTAACGTGCCATGGAAAAAGCGTAGTAAATTAAAGCGTAACTTAGCCTTAGCACAAGAAGTATTAGACAAAGATCATTATGGTTTAGACAAAGTTAAAGAGCGCATTTTAGAATATTTAGCGGTGCAACAGCGTGTTAGTCAGCTTAAAGGGCCTATTCTTTGTTTAGTTGGTCCTCCTGGTGTAGGTAAAACCTCACTAGGTCAATCTATTGCTAAATCAACAGGGCGAAAATATGTACGAATGGCTTTAGGTGGTGTTAGAGATGAGGCTGAAATCCGTGGTCATCGTCGTACTTATATTGGCTCACTACCTGGTAAGGTAATTCAAAAAATATCTAAAGTTGGTGTGAAAAACCCATTATTTTTGCTTGATGAAATAGATAAAATGGCTTCGGATATGCGTGGTGATCCCGCTTCTGCATTGTTAGAAGTTTTAGATCCAGAGCAAAATTCAAGTTTCAATGATCATTATTTAGAAGTTGATTATGATTTATCTGATGTAATGTTTGTCGCTACTTCCAATAGTATGGATATTCCAGGACCATTACTTGATCGGATGGAAGTCATTCGTTTGTCAGGCTATACCGAAGACGAAAAACTAAATATTGCCCGTAGCCATTTACTTGATAAGCAAATCAAACGCAATGGTTTGAAAGATAATGAAATACAAATTGATGATAGTGCTATTGTTGGCATTATTCGTTATTACACACGAGAAGCCGGGGTGCGAAACCTCGAGCGTGAAATTTCTAAGCTGTGCCGAAAAGCGGTAAAAGCTATTTTGTTAGATAAAAATCTGCAAAAAGTTGTAATAAATCAAGATAACCTAGACGACTTTCTTGGTATACAACGGTTTGATTATGGTAAGGCTGACAGTGAAAATCGAGTAGGCTTAGTTACCGGTTTAGCATGGACACAAGTTGGAGGAGAGTTACTGACGATAGAAACAGCCTCAGTACCAGGAAAAGGTAAGCTAACTTACACCGGATCCTTGGGTGATGTTATGCAAGAATCTATTCAGGCTGCAATGACTGTTGTGCGTAGTAGAACTGAAAAGTTACGCATTAACGAAGATTTTTATGAAAAACGTGATATTCACGTACATGTGCCTGAAGGAGCAACGCCAAAAGATGGTCCAAGTGCGGGTGTTGGTATGTGTACGGCACTTGTTTCAAGCTTAACAGGAAATCCAGTTAGAGCTGATGTCGCTATGACGGGAGAAATCACTTTACGTGGTGAAGTTTTGGCCATTGGCGGCTTAAAAGAAAAGCTGCTAGCAGCTCATCGTGGCGGTATAAAAACAGTCATTATCCCTCATGAGAATGCCCGAGATTTAAAAGAAATACCTGAAAATGTCAAAGCTGATTTAGCTATTCATCCGGTAAAATGGATTGATGAAGTGCTTGCTATAGCGCTTGAACACCCAGTAGAACAGTGGCAAGCAGAGTGATTTTTACGCTTAAAAAGTTGATTTTTTGATACAAATTAGCAAAAAAATCAAAAAACAGGAAAAAAATAGGGAAAAAGTGAAATAAAGGCTTTTCAAACGCTGAAACTATGTTAAGTTAACTACGCTTATGTTGCTAGACCCCTTGTTTAGTATACCTAAGAGGGCTGATGCCTATTAGGTATTGTTGATTAAGGTCTAGACGTAATAGTATTTTTTTAAACTCGACGCTTGTTGTTCAAAAAAAATAAATTGCATAATATGAAAGTAGTGTGAAAATATTTTTGTAGGACGAACTTTTATTAAAATTTTTACTAAAGAAAAGTAAAGAGAAGTAAAGATAGCGTTGTAATAATAACAATTTAAGGGGTATACACTGTGAACAAATCTCAACTTATCGAGAAAATTTCTGAAGGCGCTGACATTTCAAAGGCTGCTGCGGGTCGTGCATTAGATTCATTTATTGGCGCTGTAACTGAAGAATTACAAAATGGTGAGCAAGTTGCTTTGGTAGGTTTTGGTACTTTCTCTGTACGTGACCGTGCAGCACGAACTGGTCGTAACCCACAAACTGGTGCAACTATTCAAATTGCTGCCGCTAAAATTCCAGCGTTTAAAGCGGGTAAAGCATTAAAAGATGCTTGTAATGGCTAATATTGCTAATATTAGATAGATTGCTTTTAGCAATTATATTTATATTAGAAATACATTTAAAGACCACCTTTAGGTGGTTTTTTGCTTTTAGCGCATTTGTAAGTTAATTAATCAAATAAAACCAATCTTGCACTTCAAGCGGTGGTCTGCATCTGCTAGAATCGCGAGCAACAAAAAAGTTATAGCTTAAAATATTGGTACTATTTATCGGTTTATTATTTATCGGTTTAATATTTATCGGTTTTAAAAATTGCCTTTAGAGAAAAGAGACAAAAATGTTAGAAGATATTAGAGAAAGCTCACAGGGCTTAACGGCCAAAATAATCCTTGGTCTTATTATATTAACCTTCGCTGTTGCTGGTATTGGTAGTTACACTAATTCTGTAGACACTTCCGTTGCAACGGTTAACGGTGAGAAAATTAGTGAGCAAGCGTTCAACAAAGCATATCAAGCTCAGCGTAACCGTATGGCACAACAGTTTGGTGATATGTTTGAGACCCTATCAAACGACAGTAATTATATGGCGAATTTCCGTCAAGGTGTTTTAGATAACTTAATTAACGAAAAGCTGATAGATCAAAGTGCACAAAGCCTTTCAATACGCGTATCAGATGCCCGTATTAAGGAAACTATTAGAGAAATGCCTGAATTTCAGGTAGATGGAGTTTTTGATAATAACCGTTATTTAGCTATTATTAACCAAGCTGGTTTTTATCAGTCATCAAGCTTTCGTGACTATTTACGCGTTGAGATGACTCGTCGTCAATTATCTCAAGCCTTGGTTGCTACTGAATTTAACTTACCTTATCAAGAAACATTACAACAAAATTTACAAAATCAAACACGTAATATTCGTTTTGCCACAGTTTCTGCTAAAAAATTTGAAGCAGATATTGAAGTGAGTGAAGAAGAAATCAAAACTTATTATCAAACTAATCAAGGTCGTTTTGAGAATAAAGAAAAAGTGAAAGTTAACTTCATTCGTTTAAATGTGGAGGATATAGCGAAAGGAATTGAAGTTTCCGATGATGATGTGGCTGCATATTATCAAGACAATATTGCTAGCTTTACCCAACCAGAGCAGCGTCGTGTTTCTCATATTTTAATTGCCTTTGATGAAGGTGATAGTGAAAGTGAAGCAACAGCTAAAACAAAAGCTGAAGTAGTACTAACTCGTCTTTCTCAAGATGAAAATTTTGCCGCACTGGCGAAAGAATTATCAAGCGATACTTTTAGTGGCGAAAATGGTGGTGATTTAGACTATATAGAACCGGGTGTTATGGACCCAGCTTTTGATGAAGCTACTTTTGCATTAACGACTGTTGGTGATATAACCGAGCTTGTTAAAACCAGTTTTGGTTATCATGTGATTAAATTAACAGAGCTTAAAGCTGAGGTTGTACAAAGTTTAGCGGATGTTAAAAGTGAGTTATACGCCAAAGTGAGCAAAAATAAAGCGCAAGAAAAGTTTTATACAAAAACCCAAGAAATGGCGCGTATAAGTTTTGAGTTCCCTGATAGTTTAGATGATGCAGCAAATGAGGTTAACGCTAAAGTAGAAACTTCTTCGTGGTTATCTCGTACGGGCAATCCGGCTCCTTTTGATGATGCTAAAGTGCTTGAAGCGGCTTTTTCAGATTTAGTTTTACAAGATAATATGAATTCAGATGTTATTGAAGTAAGCGATACTGTTGCTTTAGTGCTGCGTTTGAATACATATCAAGAAGCTAATGTGAAACCTATTGCTGAGGTTGAAGCACAAATAAAGACTATTTTAGTTTCGCAAAAAGCGACTAAAAAAGCACAGGAAACTATGGACGAATTGCTAGTACAGTTTAAAGCAGGCAATGATATAACAGCGCAATTAACCAAAAACTATGCGAGTTTTACCAGCAAAGAAAAGGTAGGGCGTTATAGTGCAGATTTAGATCAAAGTATTACGCGAGAAGCCTTTGTATTACCACATCCTATTGAAGGCGCTGTTTCTGCATCAACTGTTGCGTTAAGTAATGGTGATTTAGCGTTAGTTGAAGTACAAGCGGTTACGGTGAGTGAGGTTGTTGCTAACCCACAACTTTCTCAGCAGCAAACGTCTCAATTGGCACAGTCTGCTTATAAAAGTTATGTTGATTCATTGAGAGTTGACGCAACAATTACGAGTAAAGCTGTAGCAGCACCAACAAGCTATTAGTAGCAAGTGTAGAGCACGCACTTTTTTGCCCAGTTAAATATAGGCTGTTTATGAGGAGTCTATAACACATCTTGTGTAACTGCCAATTTTACATAAAGCCCTTCAAACGGTCTTCGAATTCAATCATAAATTGATTCAGGCCGTTTTTCCATTTCTTATTGGCATAGTCCATTTTTTTGATGCCGCATTTATTATTGATGTTTTTTGAAGAAGTTCCTTTTTCATAAGTCCTATTAGTGGCGTTTATGTTGATTCATTACAAGTACAAATAACTGTAGTTTCCCTTCACTGTAAACATTTTTGCTCATTTATCGAAAAAAAAAACCAACATCATTGTGCAATAATCTTGTTTATCAGTTTACGTAAAGGTAAAGTTTTGCGCGAATGTTATGCATTATTGTCTATACTTCTAAAGTAATAAAATAATAGGCATCCACCTTGTGTAGTTTCTCGTTAACCAACGATTCAAACTCGCATAATACAATAAGAGAATGTTATGAGTAGTGAACTTTATAATGATGGGCCGGTAGTACACAAACCTACCTTTATTGACGGCACTAGTGTTGAAATTCCCGAGCTAAAAATATTAAAACAAGACGGTAGTGTTTATGAAGGCAGTGATATGCCAGACATGGATCAAGCACTTGCCGCTAAGGTATATAAAACCTTTGCTTTTCATCGCGTACTAGATGAACGTATGGTGGCATCGCAGCGCCAAGGTCGCTTAAGTTTTTATATGGCGGCATTAGGCGAAGAAGCCGCAAGTGTTGGTGGCGCAGCAGGTTTGAAGCCACAAGATATGATCATGAGCCAATACCGTGAACAAGGCGCATTAATGTTCCGTGGCTTTAGTCTTGAAAACTTTATGAACCAAATGTTCTCTAACGAGAAAGATTTAGGTAAAGGGCGTCAAATGCCGATTCATTATGGTTCAAAAGAATTGAATTATATGACCGTTTCTTCTCCTTTAGGCACACAAATACCACAAGCGACGGGTTATGCTTATGGTCAAAAAATGCAAGGCTTAGACGAAGTGACCTTGTGTTACTTTGGTGAAGGTGCCGCGTCAGAAGGTGATTTTCATGCAGGCTTGAATATGGCGGCTGTGCAAAAAGCCCCAGTGATCTTTTTCTGTCGTAATAATGGTTACGCAATTTCAACCCCCTCGGATGAACAGTTTAAAGGTAATGGCATTGCTTCTCGCGGTGTAGGTTATGGTATTAAAACATTACGTGTTGATGGTAACGATATTTTAGCGGTTATTAAAGCGACGCAAACAGCGCGTGCTTATGCGTTAAAAGAAAATGCACCCGTGTTAATTGAAGCAATGTCGTATCGTTTAGGTGCCCATTCTACGTCAGATGATCCATCGGGTTATCGTACGCGTGAAGAAGAAGAGAAGTGGCAGGCTAACGACCCAATTTTACGTATGAAAAATTGGCTGTTGGCACAAAACTGGTGGGATGAAGAACAAGAAAAATCTTTATTTGAAAATTTAAGAGAAAAAGTATTAGCAGCAGTGAAAGTTGCTGAAAAAATCAATAAACCTCATATTGATACGTTAATTACTGATGTTTACGATGTTCCTTCACTTCAACTAGAAGCGCAATTAGAACAAGTTAAGGCGCATGTTAATAAATATCCAGAAGCCTATCCATTTACTGCGGGGAAATTTTAGTTATGGCACAAATGAATATGTTACAGGCCATTAATAACGCGCTTGATATCGCTATGGGCGAAGATGATAGAACACTCTGTTTTGGTGAAGATGTTGGCCATTTTGGTGGTGTTTTTCGCGCAACCTCTGGCTTACAAGATAAATATGGCAAGGTGCGTTGTTTTAATACCCCGCTAGTTGAGCAAGGTATTATCGGTTTTGCCAATGGTTTAGCGGCGCAAGGTTCACGTCCCATTGCGGAAATTCAATTTGCGGATTATATTTTTCCCGCTTTTGATCAAATTGTCAATGAAGCTGCTAAATTCCGTTATCGTAGTGGTAATGAATTTGATGTGGGTAAGCTAACTATACGCTCACCTTATGGTGGAGGTATTGCGGGTGGTTTATATCATAGCCAGTCACCCGAAGCATACTTTGCTCATACGCCAGGTTTGAAAGTGGTGATTCCTCGCAATCCCTATCAAGCAAAAGGTTTGCTGTTAGCTTCAATACGTGATGATAATCCGGTCATATTTTTTGAACCTAAACGCTTATATCGCGCGTCTGTCGGTGAAGTACCGATAGAAGACTACCAATTACCCATAGGTAAAGCAGAAGTTTTACAAACTGGTAGTGATATCACCTTACTTGCTTGGGGCGCACAAATGGAAATTCTGCAAAAAGCTGCTGATTTAGCTGCTAATGATGGCATTTCTTGTGAAGTAATTGATTTACGGAGCATATTACCATGGGATATTGAAACTATTGCTAACTCTGTGATTAAAACAGGTCGTTTGCTAGTGAGTCAAGAAGCGCCATTAACGGCTGGATTTGCCAGTGAAATAGCGGCAACTATTCAACAAGAGTGTTTCTTGCATTTAGAATCTCCAATAGAGCGAGTATGTGGTTTAGATACACCATACCCATTAGCACTTGAAAAAGAATATGTTGCTGACCATTTAAAAATTTATGAAGCCATTAAGCGCAGCATAAACTATTAATTTACTAATCGTTTATTGATAATTTAATAGTAGTTTACTAATTGTTTATTAATAGTTTATTGATAAGAAACGTAGGGAAAAAATATGAGTATTGATTTTATTTTACCTGATATTGGTGAAGGTATCGTTGAGTGTGAGCTTGTTGAATGGCTTGTTAAAGAAGGTGATAGTATAGTTGAAGATCAGCCTATCGCTGATGTAATGACGGATAAAGCGTTAGTGCAAATTCCAGCAATGCATGCTGGCGTGATAGAAAAACTCTTTTATAAGCAGGGTGAAATTGCCAAGGTGCACGCACCGCTTTTTTCTATGAATATAGAGGGTTCAATGGTTGCCAATGATGATGTTGCTGTTAGCGAGCCAAAAGACGATGCCCCAAATAATGTATCAACAGACGTTATAGCGCCCGTTGAAAGTGTCGTAAAACAAACAGTTAAAGGGAAAGCCGTTGCTAGCCCTGCTGTTCGTCGTGTTGCGCGTGAATTAGACATAAATATTAGCGAAGTTACTGGCTCAGGGAAAAAAGGTCGAGTATATAAAGATGATGTGGTTGCCTTTGAACAAGGTGGAAACCTAACTGATACAGCGGTGCAAGGATCATCAACACGTGTTGCAGCAAGCACTGTTGAATCAAGTTATGTTGAACCAATTAGGGGAATTAAAGCGATTATGGCGAAAGCGATGGTTGAATCAGTTAGTACTATTCCTCACTTTACTTATTGTGAAGAAATTGACATGACAGAGTTAATTAAGCTGCGTTTAGAACTCAAAGAGAACGTTACTGTAAAAGAAATCATGGCCAAGCAAGATAGTAAACTCACCATGATGCCATTTTTCATGAAAGCTATCTCGTTAGCATTAAAAGAGTTTCCTGTGATCAACAGCCAAGTGAATGATGATTGCACAGAATTAACCTATTTTAACGATCACAATATCGGTATGGCAGTAGATTCAAAGATTGGTTTATTAGTGCCTAACGTTAAGCAAGTACAAACTAAGTCTATTTTAGAATTAGCAGCTGATATTACGCGTTTAACGAATGATGCCCGTAGCGGGCGAGTGCAAAGTAGCGACTTAAAAGGTGGCACAATCACTATTTCAAATATTGGCGCCATTGGTGGTACGGTGGCAACGCCTATTATCAATAAACCTGAAGCTGCTATTGTTGCTTTAGGTAAATTACAATTATTGCCAAGATTTAATGATAAAGGTGAAATTGAAGCACGCAGTATTATGCAAATAAGTTGGTCTGGCGATCATCGTGTTATTGATGGTGGCAGTATTGCTCGTTTTTGTAATTTATGGAAATCATTCCTAGAAAAACCAAGTAACATGCTCATACATATGAGTTAACCTTATTAATAGTGGTTTTGTAAGTTATTAATTAAAATGCGCTCAGGGTGAGCGTATTTTTGTATCTGACATTACTTTTTAGACTTAATAACAGGTAATATGTTTAGTTAACTAACTGTTATTTTCGAGAGTAGGCTCTATTTTGTGACAGAAAAGTTATCTGAAAAGAATAAAGAAAAAAAACTTCAACACTTCTATATTGCTGAAGAGCAATCTATTTACCTGCTAAACCATAAAGATGCGACTAAATTAAAAAAGTGGGTAAAGCTTTGTCAGCAACAGCTAAAAAACTTAGGTTATAACAATATAGCGCTTTTAGGGAAAGGAGCTTATGGGTTTGTGTTTTCAGCAATAAACATTGCCGGTGAAGATGTAGTGTTTAAGTTTTCACGCGCGAATTTACCGCAGCATGTTCAAGACAGGCTTAGCGAAGAAGCTGATATTCAAGATCAGTTAAATCATAGTCAAATCCCTAAAGTTATCGATTATCAAAAAATAAAACGACAATCTATTTTGCAAATGAGTCGAGCACCAGGTATCGATTTAGAACAACTCTCTCATCAGCAAGGTCCACTTACTCCAGAATTAGTTGTTAGCATTGCCATTCAGTTAGCCGAAATATTAATTTATTTACGTGACGCTAGTATTAATCAACAAAATCATCAGCAAAGTCATCAGCAGGGTTATTCTCAAAGTAAGCCTTTTGTTCATGGCGATATTAAACCTTCTAATGTCGTTTTTGATGAAAAAACAGGTTTAGTACAACTTATTGATTGGGGCTCTTCTGTTATTGCTCAGCTTGATGTCAAAGGGCAAAGCACAAGCAATAATGTGATGGACCTAATGAGTAGTGACTTACAGAACACTAACGCAAGGTTGGGCGATGTATATTTTATTGGTCCTGAGCAAATTAATGGTGGTTTATCTTCACCACGTTTTGATGAACAAGGTTTAGCCGCTACTTTATATGCCATAGCTTCAGGGCAATCATGTCGGTATGGCTCTAAAATCATTGATCCTAATTCGTTAGGGTTGCCTAAAATGTTAGCCAATGTGCTAACCGCCATGCTGAGCGATGATGAGAAACAACGTTGCATGGCAGGAGATTATTTTTTCAATAACCTATCTTATTTAAAGCAGATAGTACTGTCAGATAAACCAACAATTATTCAAACTGTGCCACTTATCCCAGTGTGGATAAAGCCTAAAGCGAGTGCTAAAGGCGGAGAAATAGACACGGTAGTTTATGGCTCGCGTAAATCATTTTTAAGAGAAGAGTCTAGTGGTGATAGCCTAAGCGATATTGATGATGTGCAATTAGAAAAATACTACAAAAATTACTTAATGGGTATGGGTGATAACGAAAAAGCTTTTATTGCTGCATTAAGCCGGTTGGGAAATTTTCCTGTGGTAGGAGGATTAGCTATTCGATGGGCGAAAGAAGGGGTTTATGTTGATTCTAATTTGACCTTGTTTGATCCCGAGTTAAAAACCTCATTTGAAAGTGCCGTTAATAATATGATCCATTTAGCGCAAGGAATTTTTCGCATAGGTATGTTCAAAAGCTGTCTGTTTAATGCCCGCAACACCTTGCATGTAGAGCGAAAGAATCCAAATAAGCCTTTTATTGCAAAACCAGCGCAAAAGATTTTATTTGAGGTCAGTGACGTTGCTGATATTGATGATATTACTAAGCTACATTCCTACTTTGAAGATGGTAAAGATCCCGATGAATATTTATATTTGCCTGATGAAATGATGGCAGTATTGGCGCGGCTAAATTTAATTCATCATACGGGTTGTATTATCTTTGAAGTGTTGCCAACGCATTTGAAAATTCATAGTTATTTGATGCTACTTAATCATGATAAAGAAGAAGCGTTTACTCAATGTTTAGCGGAGCTAATAATGTTATTACCTAGCATTAATGGTATTGGTATTTCTGGTTTTATGAAACTCCCTTATAAAGATACCCGTTTTTTTGAGCATATCAGTAGTTTACCTGAGCGTTTTTACCCTAAAAATCCTAAAATAAAGGCTTAGTTTTAAAGATCAAAAAAGCCAGCTTTATTTTAGCTGGCTTTACATAAACACTATGTATGTAATGGTTTAATGACTACTCACTAAAAATTATAGGTAGCTCTTAAATAATATTCACGCCCGGCAATCGAAAATGGAAAACTAGTCCAACCATATTTAAAACCAAGCTCTGTGAATGGAAAACCATTTTCGCCCCATTGGTCAGGATATTCATCCGTTAAATTTAAAATACCACCACTAATGTCTAATTGCTCAGTAGCATGCCATTGTGCGGTTACATCAAACAAACTTTTTGCGCTCCAAGTATTAGCTGGAGTGCCATAAGATGCAGTAGATACTTCACCGTAATAAGTCATTCTTCCCGTTACTGTCCATGTATCTAAATCCATCATAGCAGATAGCGATAACCTGTCTTGTGGTTGACCTTTCTCTATTAACAATGTCTGAGCTGCATCATAAATAATCTCATTAGGAACTATTGATGATGAAGTATTAATATTACTTACTTCAGTATTGTTATGATGATAAGAGAGTTCGTAGACTATGTCTGCAAGGTTTTCTATTTCTTGCGTATATTGGTTTACCCAATCAAGACCAAAAGTTTCTGTATCAATAGCATTGGTAAATAGTGATACATTTTTAACCCCATCTAATGCTTCGCCAGCGGCAGAGTAACGATCGAAAAAGGCATCGATTTCACTATTAATGCCACGTTGAATATTACCTGAATAGGCAATACGATCATCAATATTTATTTGATAAACATCAAGTGTCGTTGAGTAATTGCCATTGCTATATACTAAGCCAACAGAAATATTAGTTGAATTTTCTTCTTTAAGATCTTTAAATTCAAGCTCTTGTGCAAGTGCTTCATTTGGGCGTAAAGTCACTAAATCAGCTAATTCACCATTGTCGAGTGAAATTGAACGTTGAGTAAAGTTAGCCTGTTGCATACCTGGTGCTCTATAACCTGTTGAAGCAGATCCGCGAATAGATAGGTTGTCAGTTAATGTTAAATGAGTCGATAATTTACCAATAACAGTGCTACCAAAATCGTCATAATCTTCATAGCGAACAGCGGCGGCAACTAGCCAGCCTTCAGTTAAAAATGTTTCAGTATCTAAATAAAGGGCAAAACTCTTTCTGTCAGTATCTATCGCCATTGCCGGACTATACCCTTGAAAGCCTTGCATGCCTGGCGTGGTAATATCGTTGCCAGTACAGGTTGTTATTAGTGGGTCGCCTGTAGGGTTTACTGACTCTGCACATAGCGTATCGCCACGACCATAAGTTACTTCATCACCCGATTCTTGTTGGTAACCGTCTATTCTATACTCTACGCCAATAGCGATAGAGGTTTCCTCATAAAGACCTAAATCAATGGACGTAACGGCATCTAGATTAAACGTGGTTTGATTAAACACTAGCGCACCATCATAAGCTGACGTTGGGCTATCAGGGCCATAGCTAGCATTGAGCGAGTTAAGGTTACTAAATTCAAAACGGTTTTCACCTGTAACGATGCTTGCATCAATTTCCCAGTCAGCAATATCTGTTCTAAAGCCTACTGCAAGAGAGAAGTCTTCTGATTTTGATCCTAAACTGGGTGTTACACCTTCAGGGAATAGTGTACTCCATACACGGTTATCGGCCGCTGGGCGATAAAAACCAAGCGACTCGCCTTCTTTACTCGTAAATCCACCAAAAGCGTATAATTGACTGCCTTCACCTAAATCATAAGTGAAATTTGCCCATAGGCTAGTCATTTCTGTTTCAGCTTCACCTACAAGTAATAATTTCTTTGGTTCTTCGATAGAGCCAAACCAAGTCGTTGATGTTGCTCTATTCATTTCACCATTATCAGCATACTCAAATGTTAGGTTTAACATCCCTTTATCGCCAATTTCAAAACCATAATTAGCGCCTAATTCAAAGCTTTTACCATCATTTTCATCTGTTTGACCATACTGGCTCCAAACAGTTCCACTATCGGTATTTTTAAGGACGATATTAATGACGCCAGCAATAGCATCAGAGCCATATTGCGCCGCCGCACCATCACGCAATATTTCAATATGAGAAATAGCGGTCATAGGGATAGAGCTTAGATCGGTACCTGCGCTGCCACGACCAACATTTTCTTGCACAGCTACAACGGCTTGTTGATGACGACGTTTACCATTAATTAATACTAGTACTTGATCTGGCCCTAAGCTTCTTAATGTTGCCGGACGCATTAAATCTTGGCCATCAGACGTCGTCGTGTTATTCATATTAAACGATGGGGCAAGTTTACGAAGCATATCTGGAGTGCTAGTTGCGCCAGAATTTTTAATCGCTTCAGATGAAATAATATCAATGGGTGCAGGGCTATCTGCCACTGTACGATTAGACATACGGGTACCGACTGTAATGATGCGTTCAATGTCTGAGTTTTTTGCACTATCTGAAATATCATCTTCTTGTGAAAATGCAGCAGTGCTTGATAATGATAAACATACGGCGATAGCTAAAGAATTCTTTTTTAAATTTAGTGTCATGTTCTAATCTCTGTTATTTCTTGCCTTAATAATTTATTCAGGTGGCAAGATGTCTCAGACGGTAGATGAAAGTGTTTAATTTGCCAATCAATTACTTAGAACTTTAAAGATAAGGAGTTTTGTATTTGTTATATAAATTGACACAATAATGATGCGAATCGGAATGTTTTGTTTACAGTTGAAAAAGGGTAAATAAAAATGGGTATTATCTTAATTTTCAGGCTTTGCTTATTTATTGAACCTAATTATTGAAGCTGAAAACTATGAAACAAACGTTTTTATTCTGCCTAAATCTTGTTTAACTATAAATTCATTGAGGCTCACCGCTAGCCTGTCAGTTTCACTCAACACCGTTAACCAGTAGTTAATTCGAGTGTTGGCATCTAAATTTTGAAAGTCACTTCTGTCGGGAATTTTACTAAAAGGTAACAACTCAACAAATTTAGCTGAGGGCACTACTAGTACCGTGTTTTCGTAGCTTTTCGGTTGCACTTGACGCGATGAGTTTTTATCAAACCAACCTGCTTTGGGCTTAGCACTGAAGTGAGGGTAAAGTGTTAGCCCTTGCGTATTATTTTTATTCTCGATGGACTTGTTTTCTAAAGAAAAGTCAAAATGATAATCAATAATTCCACCATCACGATACATGCCTTTTGGCGAACCATGGATATTTTGAATACCTGACATAACCATGGGTATTGAACCAGAAGCTAATAGTGCTGAGCCAATGTTTTCTTTGGTAAAGTCGATATAATGGTTGGAGAAATAATAAGGGTCGTTGATTATTATTTGACTTGACGATGGGCGATAAATATAGCGCTCGTATTGAAAAGCCAATAATTTACGATCGACTTTATTAAGTAATATACTTGCAAGTAAACCTGCACCTTGAATTAGCTTGTTTTCATAACTTGTTAATCCCTTGCTTTTGGCAACAATAAAGTGAGCTTTAAAGACAGTATTATTTATTGTTTCGTTTATGCCAGTTTTGCCAAAAAGGTGATCGAGCATTTCAATTGCCGAATTTGATATATCTTCAACACTAGGTTTGCCGTTATAAACGGTATGGGCATATTTTTCAGCTAATCTGTCAATAGCTTCAACAGGATTGTTTTGAGCCAAACAAGCGGCACGAAATGCCCCAGCGCTAGAGCCAATAAGGTTTAGCTCTGTAGTGCGGTCTTTAAAAAAATCACCAAATAAGTATTTATCTAAGCCGAAAAGTGAAAACCATTTTGGTCCGCCACTAGCACCTAGAAAATTAGTAAACAGCTCTTGCTTAAAACCGTGTTCTTGAATTGTTTTTAAGGCGTTTTTACCTGCGTATATTTCCAGCATATTTAAATATTTCTTAACTCAAATAGATGGCAACTGAAAGTTCAAAGCCACCGTTGGTATTTCGCCTATTGCAATTGTCTCTAGTTTAACTTGTCTTAGCTTTTGATGCCGAAATTTTGTTGCTTGCATCGATGATAAAAATCCTATTGTCATCAAGTTTTCCTAATTGTGATAAAACACGATCTAATTTTCTTTTTTCAGCCTCATTAAAATAAAAGATCACAGTAAAGTATTTGTCTGTATTGTTTGCCGCAGCATAAATTTCAACCTGATTTTCAATGTTATTTTTTAAAGACGAACTTGATGCTAATTTGAATTCAATAAGTGTTGTATCATGTTTTCCTCTAGTAACTAGAAAATCAACAGAGCCCCTACCATTAGCTACTTCGGAATTAAATGAACTAACTGAATGTACCCAAAAAGGCCTAAATAACCGTTGTACATCTTTTTCTTTTGGGTTTTGTTTTGGAATAGCCTTATAAAAATCTCGGTGTTCTATTTCCCGTTTAAAATGCTCTAAATTTATTTTTGTTTCTTCAAATGTACAACTAGTACCTGATGTGTTCGGTAATTGCTCTTGAACTGCCAATTGTATATTTACTATTTCTAAAGCAAATTTTAATATTTTATCTTTAGGGCGCAAAACTAGACCTTTTTCGAGAACAAGTTTTGCTTCAAAATATTTTTCTTGTTCGACAAATATATCGGAAAAAAGTTGAAATAATGGCGTTATCTGTCCTGTTTTTTCATTAGTAATTGCTTCACGTAAAAGCGTTGAAGCGTCATTGGTTTCGCCATTTTTAATCATTAACTCAGCACATAGTTTATAAAGCCTAGGTCTAGCATTAATTCCTTTTAAGTTAAGGGCATCAACTAAAACTTTAATTGCTTTTGGCTGTTCATTATTTCGTGCTAAAAGCTTTGCATATTGTTCAAACAAAGTTGTTTTATCGCCGACTGATGGACTTTCAGTTCCTTCTCGTATCAACGAGATAGCTTCATCAAGTTGATTGTGTTTTAGGTATATTTTGCTGCCATCTAAGTACAGAGAATAAGTACTTTGGCAATTACTATCATTTATGCCTTGTTTTAGTTTTTTTATTGCTTCAGTGGTTTTATCTAATCGTTCCAATCTATCGGCATAACGCTTGTAAAAGTCATGTTTATTGCTAATTGAGTTATCACTTAATGCTTTATTTAAAACTTCTATAGAGGCTGGTAAATTTCCTTGTTGAAAAAGAAGATCATCATATTTTACATAAACTGATTTACGATCTATTTCTAGACTGGAAGTCAAAACTATTGATAAAAGATCAATAGCATTACTATTTTTTCCTGCTTTATCAAAGTAATCAGCCAAGGATATTACTAATTTAGATGGATCTTTAACTGCTTTAGAAGCTATACCGTTGTTTAATAGTTTAATGGCTTCCTCAATTCTTTTAGAGTCTGCCAACAACTCAAAACATTTGTGATAAAGCTTTACAGGATCTTCTTTGCCAATATTTTTGATACCTTCAAGTAGTACATCAATTGCTTGAGTGGTTTTCCCCTGATGTATAAGTGTTTCTGATAACTTTATTTTCATATCAAAAACCTTGGAAATATCTGGTCTAGCTAAGGCTTCTATAAGTAATTTTTCAGCTTCTTCGTATTCAGTTTGATTTATAAGTATGTTTGCTAATGATAAATAAAGAACAGACACTCTAGTCACCTGAGGGTCTGCAATACATTTTTTTAAGAGTAATACAGCATCTTCAAATTGTTCATTCTCTTCAAAATACTTCACACATAGCGGTACAAGTGATGTAAAAGTATGAGCACCAGACTTATTTATACCTTCTAATACTATATCAGTTGCTTTTTTATGATCTCCTGCTTGCTTTAATAGTGATGAACAGACACGATAAACCTCGGCAACATTATTATTAGCATTGATATAATTGATAGATGTATTGAAAGTATCAAGCATATGCTGCTTACCTTCTACAGCATAAGTTAATTCAAGTAATAAATTCCAAGTAGCATAATAACTCTCTGTATGGACGGCATTTTTTATATGCATTAAAGCCTTTGGATAATCACCATCTTTATTTCGTTCTTTTAGACAAAGAGCTAAATGGTATTCAAGCCCTTTTGATCTATATTCAGCAGGAAGTGCTGATATTAAGACAATTCTCTCAGCTAGTAAGCTCTTGTTTTTGGGTTTTTCAGATTGTTTGTCTTTAGTTATTTTTGAGGTTAAAAACCTGGCTAATTTCACGCTAGCAGTAGATATTTCATCTACTCTGTTTGATTCAATCAAATGATGTCGGAGCTCAGTGTATGAATTAGACAGTTTAATATTATTAATTTTTTCAGATGTTTTAAATAAAGACAAATTGTAATCAGCCGCAAGACTTTGAGCCTTTACCCAATCTGAGTTATGTTGAGTTTGCTTTAACTTTGATACACATACTTCCCGCATTAATGGATGAAGTACATCACCTTGGATTGTACTCTTGATAATATATCTATCGAATAAAGATCGTCTGAATAGTTCAACTTTTTCTATATTTACTGGTATAAAGCTAATAACTTTTTTATCAAAATGACGTCTGTAAACAGACAAGAATTGAATAAAACGATTTTCTTCTTTTGTTAAATTAGCTAATGAGCGAAAAAGCAATTCTTCCTCTAACTCTTTAACCAATTCAAGTGATGTAAATGCCTCACCTGATTGGAATAACTTAGGCGATAAAGTCATGATCTCTTCAAGTGAATCATAACGTAAGCCTGACCCTATAAAAGTGTCGATTGCTCTAGGGTTATAACCTAACCTTCGAACTATTTCAGGTATTCTACCTACGGACACTTTATGTTGGATTTTATTATCAATGAGATGCGATATGAAATAATCAGTAGCTTCTTTGCGTGTTAAACAGTTAAGTTCACATCGATAAATATTTTGGTTCCAGCTTGGTGTTTTAAGAACTGTATTTGAGACAAGTAATAATTTACCTTTAGATTTTATATGGCGATTTAGCTGCTGAAAAAAAGAAATAAAATCTTTAGATGGTGCATTAACTTCAATTGTATTTTGAAAGGCGTTGATAATAATAACAATGCTATTAGTGGTTATTACATTTATTAAAGCTTTGGATAATTGAGAGGTGTTTTCAGAGCAAATAATATTATCCAAATTATTAATGCCTAAAGCTTCAAAGTCGCATAATAAATTAGCTGAAAAATCTGAGAAGTAATCATCGTTATTTGTAGGAAAATCAATGAATATAGGAGTAAGTTTTGATGCCACTGATATATCATCAACTATACTACTTTTCCCTGTACCAGAAAAACCTTGGATAAGAGCTGTGACAGTATGAGAATTTAACCAATTTTTTTTGAGTTCTTCGACTATTTCAAGCTGTTGTTTACTTCTAAATATTGTATGCATGTTATCTTCCTTTCAACATAAACAATTTGATCATAATGTATCATTTTTCAAATAATTTCAGTTAGAAGTTTCAACCTAGCCAACTTAATGAACGACTGCTTTGGTGGCACCGCAACCTCATCTAAATTTTTAATAAATTATATGTCGGTGTTTAGCTTTACAAAGGCAACCATTTTGTTCCGCCAGAGGGGCACCTAAAAAGTTAGTAAAGAGCGCTTGCTTAAAACCGTGTTCTTGTATGATTTTTAAGGCGTTTTTGCCTGCATAAATATCGAGCATAAATTATTGTTCATATTGAGCGTTTCTTTTATGGCTTGTATCTTTAAGTAATAGTCTAGCTACTTTTATAGCATCTTTATTTGAGAAATAGTTTTCAACTAAAAAATTTACTTTATCGTCATCACTTAATACGCTCGCCAAAGTTTGTATCATAAATTTAAAATCAGTCTGTTCAGTTTGAATTGTGAGCATTTTATTGAGCCACTGCCACATTTTTTCTTCACCAATTTCTTTTTCAATAGCTAACCAAATAATGGGTGCGTAAGTGTACACATATCGATTTCTGCTACCATAATCAGTTTTGTTTTTAATGTCTTTTATAGCAGTAAATGTTTTACCCTCAAGTTTATCTAGCTTTTTATTTATATTTTCTAAGTATGTTTTTTCATCAATTAACTGCTTTGTTAACTTTAAAGAAAGGTACTCTGCAAATGATTCTGAAAACATATCACCAAGTTCAGAATTAAAAACGCGATAAGTTCCAAAGTAATAATGTGCTAATTCATGAGCGATAAAGGGTTTGAACCAATTTGACTTATCTTCTTCGAAAAAACCACTTAAACCATCATTGGCATGGTTTATCGTTACAATGGTAGGGTAGGATACAAAGAACCAAGAATCTTTCTTTGATATAGGTGTTGTATGAATATAAACAATATTTTCACCATAAGGTAAAGACAGGTTATCCTGATAATATTGCTCAAATGAAGATGTCATTTTTCCTAGTTCAGACATTTGTTGTTTTGATAAGCCTGAGTTTAAGTAATAACTATTGTTTTGTTTACCAATATCATAATCACCTGCAAACAAAGCGATCGATGTCGGTTTTTCTCTTTTAAATATTCCGTGCGTGGCTGAAATAGGAGCACTACCATTTACATAAATTGATTTACAATCTAGGCAAGTAACTTCAATATCATAACTTAATTTTTCGTATCGCTTATCTTTCTCAATATCATATAGAATTGGGTACCATGCCGTTTGAAATCCGTCTGTACGAATTGTTCTACCATTAAAGGCAATATTACCTTTCCAGTCTCCACGATCACTTGCTTTGTCCATATCACTTATAACTGGAAACTTCCCACTGTATTTGAAATGTATTGAAGCAGGTAAAAACTTATCTTTATCTTTATTATCAGGAAAATAATAACCAAAGCTCTCATCTGAAAAATTAGTGTTGTACGATTTTTCAAATGCATAATTGAAATTATCTTTTTCACTTCTAAAGTATTGAATGTTGAGCCCTGAATTTAAGAATATTAAATAATCTTTAATTTTTGGAATGTTTTCAAGTTGGAAATTGGCGTCAATAGTGCCTGAATTAACAGATATATTAATGGTTCCACTTAGTTTTGGAACTTGCTCGGTAGCTAAACTAGTCACTGAAAATAGCAACGTTAACAAAAGTATTTTATTCATATGAATTCCTTGTCTAGAATGTGTTCAATTATTTTAATTGCTTAATTATACGTGAATAACGCTTAACTTAAATGATAATTTGTACTGGTGTTAGGGGTAAACAAGGTTTGGTATAACCTTGTGGCATAATCATCTGTCATACCAGCGATGTAATCAGCAATCACGCGATACTCATTCTCATTATAGTCTTTTGCTTGTTGCCAACGTTTTGCGCTATTACTGGGCAATAATCGTAAGGGATCAGAAGATAATGCTTCGAACAATTCCATGACTATTTGCTGACCTCTATATTCAAGCCGTTGAATACTTGTTTGTTTTATGACGAAATTATAAACAAAGTCTTTGAATATTTGCAGTGCTTGCATAGTGACTTTAGGTAAGGTTGCATTATATTGTAATAATGGCTCTTCAAAACCAACGCCACTATCGCGTTCGTTTAAGTCTGATAATTCAACCGCTGTTATTAAATAGTTGACTAAGCCACCAATGGCATCTTTTTGTAAATAATTTTGCGCACTAAAAAGTTTACTGGTGAGCGATTGGCAATACTGTGAAAGCCAAGAGTCGTCTAATGCTAATAGTTTTTTAATGACCTGAGCGTCAAAGTCTTGTTGGTTAACTACACCTGTTACAATGGCGTCTTCAAGATCATGAATGCCATAAGCAATATCATCAGCTAGTTCCATAATTGAACAATCAAGGGATTTAAAGCGGGTTTTGTTATGACCTTTTTTTTGAATATTAATCGCTTGAAATAAAGCTCGGTCTGCTGAAGATAAGGGGTTTAATAACCAATCAATGATATCTTTATCATCACGATATAAACCTTTAGGCGGGTGCCATTCACTTGACTTAAGTTGTCTGAAATTATCAATGTTTGTGCTGATAGCTGGGTTGCTTAACTGATCTAACGTTTGCGGATACTTCATTAAGCCGAGTAAAGTTCTTCGGCTTAAATTCATGCCGTGGTGTTTACTAAAGGGCTCTAAACGGGAAACAATTCTAAAAGTTTGCCCGTTACCTTCAAAACCACCATGTTCGCGCATCATATAATTCAACGCAACTTCACCGCCATGGCCGAAGGGAGGGTGACCTATATCGTGCGCTAAACATATAGCCTCAACTAAGCTGTCAGTAGCCGGAAATAATGCTTGGCAAAGTTCAGGAGATTTACAACGAAGTTGCGCGGTAATGCCTGATCCTATTTGAGCCGCTTCAAGAGAGTGGGTTAAACGTGTGCGATAAAAGTCACTTTGTCCGCTACCCATCACCTGAGTTTTTGATTGCAAGCGTCTAAAAGCTGCTGAATGTAGTATTCGCGCCCGGTCTCGTTGAAAAGGGTCGCGATGATCTTGCTGTCTTTTAGATACTTTTTTTAAGCGCCTTTCAAGCCAAACTTCACTCATACTTTACTCATACCGTGTTGATTCCTAATGAATAACACACTGTTAATTAATACCGTACTAATACATACCATACTAATACATACTATACTAATTGACACGCTGATTAATTTATATAGCAACAATTCAAAGAACAATTAAATATTTGCAATAAAAATTGCGCGCTGAGGGGCAGGGTAACCTTCAATTGTTTTGCTATTATCGTTAGGATCTAAAAAATCTGATAATGACTCTGTATCTATCCAATCCGTTTTGCGTTGTTCATCTAGTGCCGTAATATCGGTATTAACAACGCGAATATTTTTAAAGCCGCAACGTTCTAACCAAGCACACATTGCTTTAGCACTAGGTAAAAACCAAACATTACGCATTTTTGCATAGCGCTCACCGGGCACTAAAACGGTGTTTTCATCACCATCAACAATCAGGGTTTCTAATACTAATTCACCACCTTGTGCTAATTGAGATTTTAATTGATATAAAAAATCAATGGGAGAGCGGCGGTGATATAAAACCCCCATGGCAAAAACAGTGTCAAAAGCTTTTAATTCCGGTAATTGTTCAACGCCCAAAGGCAGCAAATTAACTTTTTCATCTTGAATAAAGTGTTGTACCGCATTAAATTGCATTAAGAACAGTTGTGTTGGGTCAATACCCACAACAAATTTTGCTCCTGCACCACGCATACGCCATAAATGATAGCCACTGCCACAGCCAATATCTAATACATACTTGTTTGACAAATCGCCAATGTGCTCAACTAACCTGTCCCATTTAAAATCACTGCGCCATTCAGTATCTATGTGTAAGCCGTGAATGTGGTATGGACCCTTGCGCCAAGGTTTGAACTTTTTCATCAAATTTTCTAAGCGTTTGTTTTCACCATCATTGAAATCACCTTTATTGCCAACGGTGACACTACGGGTTAACTCTACTGGTGTATATTGGGCTTTGGGTAGAGCATCTAACGTTTTTTGCCAATGTTTATATTCGCCATGTAAATGGTTCTTCTGCCAATTATCAAGTTGTGCTGGTAGTGTATTTAGCCAGTGGCTTAAACGGTTTGTAGCAATTTTCTGATAGAACTTACTGAAATTTGTCATAGAAGTTTGTCTTTATGTTCGAGAATTAGCGTTATTTTATTGCAATAAAAGAAATGAAATTAAAGCACTGAAACCAAGGGGAAACATGGCTAAATCCTGCGTTGGTTAAACGCTGAATATGCTGCTCTACCGAGTCGGTGCGCATCACGTTTTCTAATGCGGTACGTTTTTGTGCTACTTCTAATTCACTATAACCATTAGCTCGTTTAAAATCGTGATGTAAATCGATTAAGTGTTCATCAATAACAGGGTCGCCATGAGAGACTTTTTCTGAGATAACTAAAATTCCTCCCGCGTTGATGCCACTTGCTATCTTATTTATTAAGGCTTGACGATCGTTTTTATCAATAAACTGCAGGGTGAAATTCAGTACCACCATAGACGCATTTTCAATTTTTACTTCTTGAATATTTGCTTCAACAACTTCTACCTCAGTTTCGCCTTTAAACGCATTAATATGCATTTTGCAGCGCTCAATCATTGCCGATGAATTATCAACAGCAATAATTTTACATTGTTTATCATTAATACCTTTGCGCATGGCTAACGTTGCTGCGCCTAACGAACACCCTAAATCGTAAATAAAGGTGTTTTTTTGTACAAACCGTTGGCTAAGGCGACCAATGGTGTCAATGATAGTACTATAGCCTGGCACCGAACGAGTGATCATATCGGGAAAAACTTCCACCACTTGAGCATCAAAAGCAAAGTCTTTTACTTGAGCATGGGGATTTGAATATATTAAGTCGGTATTGTTTAGGTCAGTATTGCTTAAGTTAGCGTCAGAAGAGTGCATGGCTTTCATTGTTGTAACGGTTTGATCCATTTTAACCGATATTTATTCGATATATAAGTAAAAGCAGCAAGTAAAAGCAGCAGGAAAAAATCATTACTTAATATCAACGTAAGTTAATGAAAATAATCATTCCTCGCTAGGGTGACTTTACTAATCTTTGCTTTATAATATGCGGCATTTATAAGCTTGCCTTAATATTAAAAATAATTACGTGCAAGCAGCAGTTCATATTATTATCAAGGCAAAAACTATGCGTAGTCTTTATTGTGGTGAGGTTAATGAATCTCATATTGGTCAAGAGGTCACTCTTTGTGGCTGGGTAAACCGTCGTCGTGACTTAGGTGCCGTTATCTTTTTAGATCTTCGTGATCGTGAAGGTTTAGTGCAAGTGGTTTATGATCCTGATTTACCAGAAGTACTTGCCACAGCTAACACGTTGCGAAATGAGTTTTGTGTGCAGTTAAAAGGTATTGTACGTGCTCGTCCTGAAGGGCAAGTAAACAAAGACATGAAAACTGGCGCTATTGAAATCTTAGGCTTAGCACTGACTATTTTAAATAAATCTGCACCGTTGCCACTTGATTCAAACCAAATCAATTCAGAAGAACAACGTTTAAAATATCGTTACCTTGATTTACGCCGCGTTGAGATGACTGAACGACTGCGCTTTCGTGCAAAAGTAACGTCAAAAGTACGTAGCTCACTAGAAGCCTTAGGTTTCTTAGATATTGAAACACCCATGTTAACGGCTGCAACACCTGAAGGTGCGCGCGATTATTTAGTGCCAAGTCGTACCCATAAAGGCAAATTTTTTGCTTTACCACAGTCGCCACAGTTATTTAAACAATTGCTGATGATGTCAGGCATGGAGCGTTATTATCAAATCGTAAAGTGTTTCCGTGATGAAGATTTACGTGCCGATAGACAACCTGAATTTACGCAAATAGATATTGAAACGTCATTTATGTCTAGCGATCAAGTCATGAAGGTGACTGAAACAATGATCCGCGAACTATTCAAAGAGATGTTAAATGTTGATTTGGGCGATTTTCCTCGTATGCCATTTTCTGAAGCGATGGCGCGTTTCGGCTCAGATAAGCCAGATCTGCGTAACCCTTTAGAATTAGTTGATGTTGCTGATATATTAAAAGACGTCGAATTTAAAGTATTCTCAGGACCTGCTAATGATGAAAACGGCCGTGTAGCGGTAATTTGTGTGCCAGATGGCGCAGCTAAATTTTCACGAAAAGGCATTGATGATCTGACCAAGTTTGTCGGTATTTATGGCGCCAAAGGTATGCCATGGATGAAAGTTAACGATATTGATGCAGCGTTAGCCACAGGGCTTGATGGTTTACAATCGCCTATTTTGAAATTCTTATCAGCAGAGGCAGCAAAAGCGTTACTTGAACGCGTAAAAGCTAAAACAGGTGATATTATTTTCTTCGGCGCAGACACTTATAACGTAGTGACTGAATCGCTTGGTGCGTTACGTCTTAAAATCGGCGAAGATTTAGACTTACTAGAAGGTAACTGGAAACCATTATGGGTAGTTGATTTCCCAATGTTTGAGGAAATTGATGGCCGCATGCATGCGCTTCATCACCCATTTACCGCACCAACAGACTTAACACCAGAGCAGCTTGAAGCGAATCCGCTTGGTGCGTTATCTGATGCTTACGACATGGTCTTAAATGGCTGTGAATTAGGCGGTGGTTCAGTACGTATTCACAAACAAGCTATGCAATCAGCAGTCTTTAGAATTTTAGGTATTGATGAAGAAGAAGCACAAGAAAAGTTTGGTTTCTTACTTGAAGCCCTACAATACGGTGCTCCACCACATGCAGGCCTTGCCTTTGGTCTTGATCGTTTAGTGATGTTAATGACTGGCACTACTTCAATTCGAGAAGTAATGGCTTTCCCTAAAACTACCACAGCGGCTTGTCCGTTAACGAATGCCCCAGGTAATGCTAATCCTGCTCAGTTAGCTGAGTTGGGTATAGCAACTATCAGCGACCCTTCGACCCTTCGACAAGCTCAGGGCGAACGGTAAGCTCAGGGCGAACGACAAGCTCAGGGCGAACGGTAAGCTCAGACTAATGTGAATAATCAAACATACGCAGTTATGAATCCGTTTGTCCTGAGCTTGTCGAAGGAAGCTTGTCGAAGGAAGCTTGTCGAAGGAAGCTTGTTGAAGGGAATTTATCGAAAAAAGGTTATCACTGAAAATGTCTATTATTTTAGGAATTGACCCCGGTTCACGCTTCACAGGCTACGGGGTTATTAAACAGCAAGGTCGCACTTATACCTATCTTGGTAGTGGTTGCATCAAAGCACTTAGTCAAGGTGAAGATCTTGGTTCGCGCTTACAAACCATTTTTGCTGGCGTTTCTGAAATCATAATGCAATTTAAGCCAGATATGTTCGCGATTGAGCAAGTATTTATGGCGAAAAACCCTGATTCGGCACTTAAACTGGGTCAAGCTCGCGGTGCGGCTATTGTTGCGGCGACTAATAATGGTTTGGTTATCGCTGAGTACTCTGCCCGGCAAATTAAACAAGCTGTGGTTGGTACGGGGGGCGCAGATAAATCCCAAGTTCAGCATATGGTGAAAGCTATTCTTAAGTTACCGGGTACGCCACAAGCCGATGCTGCTGATGCGCTTGCCGTGGCCTTATGTCATGCTAATAGTCACCAAAGTTTAGAAAAACTTGCCGGACAAGCAAAGAAAACAGTACGAGGACGATTAAGGTAACTTAAAACCCTGAATAGAAACTTAAAACCTAACGCTCGAAACTAAAAATGGTTTACTGTATAAATATCTAGTGGTATGATTTTATCATCTTAATTATTTTCTTTAGGTTTGCTCTGTGATTGGTCGTTTATCTGGTACGTTAGCTGAAAAATATCCCCCTGAAATTCTCATTGAATGTGCTGGTGTTGGCTATGAAGTAACCATGCCAATGACAAGTATTTATGCATTACCAGAGCTTAATGAACAAGCCGTTATATACACACACTTTGTTGTGCGTGAAGATGCGCAATTATTGTATGGTTTTGCTAATACTACTGAACGAAAGCTCTTTCGTTTATTAATTAAAGTGAATGGCGTTGGTCCCAAATTAGCGTTGGCGGTATTATCGGCGATGTCAGCGGATCAATTTGTAAGCTGTGTTTCCCATGATGATCTTTCAGGTATTGTAAAAATTCCCGGGGTAGGTAAAAAAACAGCAGAACGTTTGTTGATTGAAATGCGTGATCGCTTAAAAGATTGGCAAATCACCTCACTCACACCAGCAACTGACGCTATGCCAGTACAGTTAGGTACAGAGCAAACTTTTGTTAATGCGTTTAATGACCCTTTTCGCAATAATAAGGAGGATGCTACTAACGCACTTATTTCTTTAGGATATAAACAGATACAAGCAGATAAAGCTGTAAAACTAGTTTATTCTGAGGGTATGTCGAGCGAAGATATAATACGTCACGCTTTAAAATCAATGCTATAGCGATAAACAATAGTACTCAGGAAAAATAATGATAGAAGCAGATCGCTTAATTGAGCCAATAGCCACCATTGAAGATGAAGGCGTGGATCGCGCCATTCGTCCCAAAATGCTAGTTGATTATACGGGTCAAGCGCATGTAAAAGCACAAATGAAAATTTTTATTCCTGCGGCTAAAAATCGTGGCGAGCCACTTGATCATTTACTTATTTTTGGTCCGCCGGGATTGGGTAAAACTACGTTAGCCAATATTGTTGCAAATGAAATGGGCGTTAATATTCGCACAACTTCTGGCCCTGTTTTAGAAAAAGCAGGCGATTTAGCCGCATTGTTAACCAATTTGGAAGAAAACGATATTTTATTTATTGATGAAATTCATCGTTTAAGCCCCGTCGTTGAAGAAATACTTTACCCCGCAATGGAAGATTATCAACTAGATATTATGATTGGGGAAGGGCCAGCGGCGCGTTCAATTAAATTAGATTTACCCCCGTTTACCTTAATTGGCGCAACCACTCGAGCAGGCGCGTTAACTTCTCCCCTTAGAGACAGATTTGGTATTGTACAGCGATTAGAGTTTTATAATGTGCAAGACTTAACGTCAATTGTTAAACGTTCAGCGCATTTTTTAAATTTAAACATTGATGAGCAGGGCGCTTTTGAAGTAGCTCGTCGTGCTCGTGGCACACCTCGTATAGCAAATAGATTATTGCGCCGTGTGCGTGATTATGCTGACATTAAAACGCACGGTTTGGTGAATCAAGAAACTGCTGCTGCAGCGCTTGATATGCTAGAAGTTGATAATGAAGGTTTTGACATTATGGATAGAAAACTACTGCATGCCATTATTGATAAATTTATGGGCGGCCCGGTTGGCCTTGATAATGTTGCTGCCGCTATTGGTGAAGAACGAGAAACCATAGAAGACGTACTCGAGCCATTCTTAATTCAACAGGGTTTTTTACAGCGAACGCCTCGTGGAAGAATTGCAACAGATAGAGCTTATCAGCATTTTTCAATTACTCGACCAGAGGTTAAGTAAAGCTGCTATCTATTTTTGCGCTTTTGCCATGCTTTAATTGCGCTGTAACGCCATAAGAGTTGAATGCCACAATAACCCATTAGCGCAAATAATACCGCTAACACACCGCAACCTAATAAAAATGCGGGTCCAATAGTTGATAAACTATCGACTACCCATTGCCAACTTGCTTCAAATAGAAATTTCTTCTCAGGACTGTTTAATATCCAGGCGCCAACAATATAACAAGCGTAAAATATAGCCGGCATGGTGAGTGGATTTGTTAACCAAACTAAGGCGATGGAAAGCGGTAAATTTGAATGCACTAAAATAGCGGTGCCTGCCGCTAAAATCATTTGAAAAGGAACAGGAATAAAAGCAAAAAACAAACCAACAGCAAAAGCTTTTGCTACCGAGTGACGATTCATGTGCCACAAGTGAGGGTTGTGTAACAGGTTACCAAAAACCTTTAAGTGTTTATTATCTTTAATACGTTGATGATCTGGCATAAAGCGCTTAATTAGTTTTTTTGGCATATACTTACTATAGTGTTTAGGTTTAGGTTTCTATTTACGTTTATTAAATTAAGCTAACACAGTAACTAATACCGTAACTAAAACAGTTAATTAATATAGGAAGTATTTCATTCACTATGGATTGGTGGCTAGCGTGTTTTTTTCTTGGTGCTATATTCTCACTATTTTTACCACTAGTGCCAGATATTTTTGTGCTATTTTCACTTCTATTACTCTCGACCCTCTTCTTTTACTTCCCTTTTAACCATCATTTTAATTTAAATAAGCCAAATAAGTCATTTAAGTCCTTGCGATTAAGCTCTGGTTTATTGTTTGGTGCGAGCTGGATGTTATTTAATGCGTTTAATTTTCAACAGTTGTGGCAAGAAAATAATTTAAATTCAATTGCGTTATCAAGTAAATCTCAATGGATACAAGGAGAGATACTTAGTTTACATTCACCTATAGCTAGTAGCGAACAAAAGCATAACGAATTAAAGGATAGCAAAGCGAGTGTAAGCAAAAAAAAATTGGTTCATAGTCGCTTACGCTTCAACGTTAACGTTACTCAGCTTAATAATAAAAAATTAGTTAAAGTGATACAGCTACGTTTAAGTTGGAAAAATGCCACCTTAGCATTGCAACAAGGGCAAACAGTTTACCTGAAAGTGAAATTTAAGCCTGCTCATGGCTTGGCTAATTTAGGCGGTTTTAGTTATAAAACATGGCTTAATAGTAAAAGTATAAGTGCTACAGGCTATGTGGTAAATCATAAAGATAATAAGCTACTGAACCCTGAAAATACGTTACGACAACAACTCTTTAGTGATTATAAAAAACGCTTATCTAACTATAGGCCTGAGCATGAATTATCTCCTCTATTATTGGCGTTAGGATTTGGCTCTCGTACCGAGTTAAACCAAGATTTATGGCAAGTGTTACAAAGAACAGGCACAGGTCATTTAATTGCTATTTCAGGTTTGCATATCGGTTTGGTAGCAACGGGGTGCTTTTTTATCGTTATGTTAGTGATTCGTGCACTGCCGTTGCGTTTTTTCGTTAGCAGCAACAGACTTCAAACAATCAATGCGCGTTATTATGCTATAGGGATAAGTATGATAGCAGCGTTTAGTTATGGTTATTTAGCGGGGTTTTCTTTACCTACCATTCGTGCTTTAGTGATGTTAAGTTTTTATTGGGGTATGCGTTTATTAGCAATAAAAATATCAATAAAACGTTGGCTGTTACTGACTTTGTTTGTGATAACGCTCACAACGCCTTTTAGTTTATTTACGGCAAGTTTTTGGTTGTCGGTGTATGCCGTTACCATTATTTTTCTTACGTTATGGCGGTTTAAAAGTAGTCTCTCTACAGGCCATAAATTATGGCGTTTCATTAAAGGGTTAATGGTAATTCAGTTAAGTTTGACCTTAATGCTACTACCCATTAGCGCTGTATTTTTTCAACAAATATCAGTAGTTGCTTTATTCGCGAATATTATAGCCGTGCCGTGGATGAGTTTTCTGAGCATTCCATTGTGTTTATTGTCAGTGCTTTTAATGCCAATATCAGAAACCTTGTCTCAATTTTTTATTATGCTCAGTTTGGAATCTATACAGCTTCTTTGGGGTTACTTAAGTTATTTATCAACTAACTCATGGGCGGTAATAGCGCTTTCAAACCTAACTGTTCAGCTGCTAGTTTTAGGTGGTTTACTGAGTTTTATATTTTTATTTTTTCAGCCAAATTTAACTATTGATTATAAATACACAGCGAGCCTATGTGCTTGTTTTGTAGCTGTATTAGCTGTATTAGTTGTATTTTTTGTATTAATTACCGTTGTTGTACTCCCGTTAGGTGAGCAATCTAATAAAAAGCTAAAAAATTGGCAACTCGTTGTTTTTGATGTTGGGCAAGGTTTATCCATACTTGTGCAGCGCGATAACAAGGCGATTTTATATGATACTGGAGCGTCATATGAAAGTGGTTTTAATATGATTGACGCGGTTGTGTTACCTTATTTACAACACGCAGGAATACAGCAATTAGACAAAGTGATTATTAGTCACAGTGATAATGATCACGCCGGTGGTTTAGCAGCTTTACAACAATCAATCGTTATTAAAGAGCTGATTTATAACATCACTAAAGACAAAGAAAGTAGTACCTGTTTACAAGGGGATTCTTTTCATTGGCAAGGACTTAGGTTTGAAATGTTGTGGCCTGACAAAGTTGTTTCGAAAGAAAATGATGACTCTTGTGTGTTATTTATCAGTGATGAAAAGTACAAGATTTTATTAACGGGCGATATTTCTAAACAAATTGAAAATAAGTTAATTCAACAATACCCACAGTTACAAGTCGATGTTTTAGTTGTGCCGCATCATGGCTCGAAAACGTCATCAAGTGCGGATTTCATTGATCAATTAACCCCTAAGTTTGCCATTGTTAGTGCTGGCTTTTTAAATCGTTGGCACATGCCCGTTTTTGAGGTTATTAAGCGCTACCAAGAAAAAAATAGTCAACTGTTCAATACCGCTGAATCAGGTCAAATTATTATAGATTTTTCTGAAAAGGGCATAACTAACTATACTTACCATGACAATTTATGGCCCTTCTGGTTCGCTAACTAATCTTGATCTAGATATTTAGTTGGTTGTTTACCTAAATCACGTTAAAATCAAACCATTATAATATTATTAAAATGCACTAAGCTAATTTCTCCCATGGAAAAATCTATAGAAGTCACTACATGGCAAAACTTCAAGCGTCTACTTTGTTATGCCAAACCCTATAAACTAGGTTTTATTGCCGCGATTATAGGCATGTTGGGTTACGCCGCTATTGATGTTTATTTCCTGTCAAAACTTCAAATGCTAATTGATGAAGGGTTAAAGGGAACGAATCCTGACTTTATGAAGTGGGCTCCTGCGTTTGTTGTGGTGGCATTTATTTGTCGCGGTACTTTTCACTTTGTTGCTAATTATTGTTTAGCTTGGGTGGGAAATCATGTAGTGACGGATTTAAAACAAAATTTATTTGAGCATATTATGGCAATGCCCGTGACTTTTCATGATAAAGAGTCAACCGGCGGTTTAATTTCTAAACTAACTTATGACACCGAGCAGGTTTTAAATTCGGTGAGTAAATCTATCTTAGTGATAGTACAACAAAGTGCTTTTGTGCTGGGCTTAATTGGTTTAATGTTTTATATCAGTTGGCAACTCTCGGCAATTTTCATCCTGATCACGCCACTTATTGCTATTATCGTTAATGTTGTCTCAAAACGCTTTCGTAAAATAAGCAAAAATATTCAAGGCGCTATGGGTGAAGTCACCACGGCCGCAGAGCAAACCTTTAATGGTCATAAAGTGGTATTAACTTTTGGCGGTCAAGAAAAAGAGTTTACGCGTTTTCAGCAAATAAATAAGCAAAATCGACATCAACGAATGAAGCTTGTAGCCGCAAAAGCAGGCAGCGTACCTATTATTCAAATCATAGCCTCCTTTGCTTTAGCCTTTGTTTTTTATGCTGTTAATTCAGAAACTTTGCGAGATAGTATTTCTGCAGGTAGCTTTGTCAGTATTATTACCTATATGGTTATGTTGTTAAGACCATTAAAAATGCTCACTAATGTTAATAGTGAATTTCAAAAAGGCATGGCAGCTTGTGTTAGTATTTTTTCCGTATTAGATCAAGAAACAGAAAAAGATACTGGTGTTAAGCATATTGATAGAGCGCAAGGAAAAATTGCTTTTAAAAACGTTAATTTTGCTTATAATTTTGATGACAAAGAAAGTAAAAACGCCGCAGATGACAACGCTTCAGTTATAAACACTTCAGTTATAAACAAGTGGGCACTTGAAAATATATCCTTTGAGTTAAACCCAGGTGAAACTTTAGCTTTAGTAGGGCGCTCAGGTAGTGGCAAGTCAACAGCCAGTGCTTTGTTGCTACGTTTTTATGATGCTAGTCAAGGTGAAGTATTAATTGATGATGTCAATATTGAACATTATTTTTTAAAAGACTTACGTCAACAGTTTGCTTATGTTTCTCAAGAGGTCGTGTTATTTAACGACACCCTTGCTAACAATATTGCCTATGGGAAACCTGAGGCGACGTTGGATGAAATTATAGCAGCAGCTAAAAGTGCCCATGTGATGGAATTTGCGCAGCAAATGGAGCAAGGCTTAGAAACCAATATTGGTGAAAATGGTGCTTTATTATCGGGTGGACAAAGGCAGCGAGTAGCTATTGCTCGTGCGTTATTATGTGATGCACCGTTTTTAATTTTAGATGAAGCAACCAGTGCATTAGATACAGAGTCTGAACGACATATTCAAGATGCTTTGCAAACATTACAACAAAATAGAACCTCTATCGTTATTGCACATCGATTATCGACTATAGAAAATGCCGATAAAATCATTGTAATGGAGCAGGGCAAAATAGTTGAACAAGGGAATCATCAAACATTGCTTGATAAAAATGGTGCCTACGCCCAGTTACATAGCTTTCAATTTGAGTCATAAGGTTATGGTCTTAGCTTTTGAACAAGATTTTGAACAAGCTAATGTGGAGTTAGTGTGCGTTTAATTGAAAAAGTATGGTTTAAAAATCATCAAGCAAAATATTGGCTAGTACCATTATTGTTGCCACTAACAGGGTTGTTTTACCTACTTAGCTCAGTAAGAAGGCTAGCTTTTAGCTTGGGTTTGCTTAAATCGTATAAAGTAGATAAACCAGTTATTGTTGTTGGCAATATTGGTATAGGTGGTAATGGTAAAACACCGGTTGTAGTACACTTGGTTGAATTAATAAAAGCGCAGGGATTTAAGCCTGGCGTTATTTCTCGTGGTTATGGTGGTAAAGCTAAAAGCTATCCTTATTTGCTTGATGAAAGTAGCACAACAAGCCAAGCAGGTGATGAGCCAATTTTAATTTATCAACGTTGTCATGTGCCAGTTGTCGTTGGCGTAGACCGTGTTGCCAATGCACAAATGTTAATTAAGCAAGGTTGTAATATTGTTATCAGCGATGATGGTTTACAGCATTATCGTTTACAACGTGATTTAGAGCTGGTGATTATTGATGCTAAACGTCTTTTTGGTAATGGCTTACTCCTTCCTGCGGGCCCTTTGCGAGAAGGTGTTTGGCGTTTACAGCAAGCAGATTTAGTTATCTATAATGGTAGTAAGCCTTGTCATGCAACAGCACCAAATAATGAGTCATTGTTAATGACATTAGCAGCTAGTGAATTAATTCATATAAAAACGGGCGAAAAAATAGCATTAGTGAATTTTCTTAAGCACAGGGAAACGGTAAATGGCATTGCAGGCATTGGTGACCCTCAGCGTTTTTTCGATACCTTAAAAGCACTTGGTTTTAATTTAGTACAGCAGCAGGGGTTTATCGATCACAAAGATTTCACTGTTGACGACTTTAATCACTTTAAAACCGATTTACCGCTATTAATGACCGAGAAAGATGCGGTAAAATGCCAAGTATTCGCACAAGAAAACTGGTGGTACTTACCCGTAAATGCACAGTTTTCTGAACAAGATGAGCAAATACTATTAAAGTGCTTAAAAACAAAATTACCAATATAGGTTGGAACTTAGTGGGTTAGAGCTTATTCCGACTTAAAAACCACATTAACAAAGAGAATTAAACTATGGCTTTTGATACAAAATTAATGGAAATATTAGCGTGCCCAGTGTGTAAAGGTAAACTTGACTACAACAAAGCGCAGCAAGAGCTGATCTGCAAATTTGATAAACTAGCCTATGTAATAGATAAAGATATTCCGGTGCTGCTAGAAAGTGAAGCGCGCCATATCAGCCAAGATGACGCTGCTAATACGTTAGAAAATGCAGAGCGATAAGCCTAAATTATGACTGTTGCCGCATTGACTACTAATAAAACGACTACTGATGCAACTCCCTTTGTTGTTGTAATTCCTGCACGTTATCAATCATCTAGGCTGCCGGGTAAAGTGCTGGCAGACATTGGTGGTAAACCTATGATCCAATGGGTTGTTGAAAAAGCGCAATTAAGTGGCGCAAGTAAAGTGATTGTAGCCACTGACAATAATGACGTTGAGCAAGTAGTTAAAAGTTTTGGCGGTGAAGTGTGTAAAACACGTAGCGACCACCAATCAGGCACAGAACGCTTAGCCGAAGTGATGGAAAAATATCAGTTTAGTGATGATGAAATTATTGTTAACGTGCAAGGCGATGAGCCGTTTATTCCGCCTGAGAATATTGCACAGGTGGCAAATAATTTAGCCAATCAAAAGGCTGAACAATTGTTAAATAAAGCAGGCGCTAGCAAAGTTTCTCGTATGTCGACTTTAGCGATTAACATTGACACAGTTGCAGAAGCTTTCAACCCCAACGCAGTGAAAGTGCTTACTGACAAAGATGGCTATGCACTGTATTTTAGCCGAGCAACTATTCCCTATGATAGAGCGCGCTTTTTAGGTAACGAAAACATTAATAATATTGGTGAATTTTATTTACGCCATGTTGGTATTTATGCTTACCGAGCAGGTTTTATTAAAGACTATGTTAATTGGCCTAGCAGTCAATTAGAACAAATTGAAGCGCTTGAGCAGTTAAGAGTACTATATCAAGGTGAACATATTCATGTTGCAGTAGCAAAAACCAATGTACCCGTTGAAGGTGTTGATACGCCAGAAGATCTTGAAAAAGCAAGGGCGTATGCAATGAGCTTGTAGTATTTAGCTATATTTTGACTATTGATCGTGATCTAATAGTACAGTGGTTAAAAAGCTATTCCTAGCCAAAATTCAATCATTGCAATATTCCAATCACAATATTTTTAGAATAGAAGGGTTTAACTGCAAATACTTAAACCCTGTTAAGCCCGTAAAAACTGCCTCTTTCCTAGCGTCAGCCTTATTAATAAATAACGGGAAACCATTTTCTAATAGTTTACTAACTGCAAAGTTATGATCAAACTTAATTTCTGGTACATGACCTCTTTCTTTAATAAAATAATTAAGTCCATCAACTTCAACTGCTGTATCACCTTTTAAATTATAGAATTTTAATAAGGTATTTGTGCCGATAATAACCCACATACAATTACTTCCAATTAAGCTGCGACTGGTTCAACAGTCATAGTAAGTTTATTATCAGCAAAGACAGGCTTAAAACGATAGCCAATGCGATATAAGCAGTTCATTAACTTATCTATACTGAACTTTTCAATTCGCCCATTGACTAGATCACTAACTCGCGGTTGAGTTATACCCATTTGCTCCGCAGCAATAGCTTGTGACCAATTATTCACGTTGATAATGTTACGTATAGCAATCATTAAATCTGATCGTGTTTGAAGCTCTGAGGCTCCTGCTTTATCCTCAGTAATAGCATCAAAGATGTTGTTATATTCAAGAGTCATATTAATAAACCTTATTGATTAACTTATAACTATGATATATCGGTATTGATATAAATATCATTTGATTTCTTTCAGCATTAATTTGTAATGTTTTTTAGCGGTGTCCATTGCTTGCCTATCAACACTGTTAGTTGTCTTCGTAAACGAATGTAATATGAATACCGTATCAGCGAATTTAGCTACGTAAATCGTTCTATAAGCAGGTCTACCATTCTCTATTAGTTCAACTGCGCTAATACCTAAACTATCTTTTAAATGCTTAAATTTGCTAAATGGCTCTTTGTTCTGACATATAGCGTTTAAGTCATTAGCAAAACGTTTTTGAATTTTATCAGGTAAGGCCAAGAAGTCTTTTTTTGATTGATTGTTAATGAATTTAAACTTTTTCACCGTTAATGCCTTTTTGTTTTTATCCGAGAATACACTTTATTAATAGCATCACTCAGCCCAAGTAAACTACCGTTGATCTTATCTAAAACTACTTGCCGAGAGCTTAAATCAAACGCGTTAACTATTTGCCCTATATCTGCATTATTACGCGCTAAATTAACAATTAAGCTATCAAAAAAGGTCTTTAGAGTAGCCCACTCTAAACCTGCACCATTCAATAATTTATTTACTTTATTTCTAAGGTTAATTGGCTGCTTATTGATGCCGTTCTTCACTATCCTTTCGCTCATAGCAAACTCACACAGCCGATCATTTAGCAAAACAGGTGCTTTAGAGGACAATCCCATATAAGTATTTAGATTGTGCCTATACTCACTAGGTAGCTCTTGAGTTACATACCACATAAGGTATTCTTCTAATGCCACTTTTCGGTCATTAGCGTTAAGTGGCTAGTACTATATTTGGATTAGTTTTTGTATCGATAATGCCAGTTATTTATCCTTGTTAAAACGCTTGTTTATATGCCGTTTATGACCACAGCACATATCTGTAATTTCTTTGTATTGGCTTTCAATTTCTTGAATAGACAAGTAATGATTAACGTACCTATTCTCTTTACGCTTGTATAGAACAAATATTACAGGGTTACTAATGTCACCTTTTGAAGTACTAAATTCAACCATTTCAACTTCATTACAATCAGGCTCTCTTCGTACGATTTCAGCAGCTTTAGATAAATATTCAACATATGGTTTATATTTCTCATTTACATATTCAGGAGTAATTGCATGCTCAGCAATGGGCGCAATTGAATATTTATATTTATTTGCTTTTTTATGAGGATCATCAATGGTAGTAAATGAAAATTTATAGCTCTTAGGTTTTAATATAATTTGGTGATATTGAATACCACGGCCTTTAAGCTTATCCATGAGTTTATTTTTATCAATATCTGAAATTTTCAATCCAAAGTAGATAGCTTTTACTGCACGAAAATTATAACTGTGTTTACCAGAGCTAGATGTTATAACTCTTATCTCTTTTTCGTAGCTCCAAGCTTTAGATTTGATACCCAACATTTTCATCAATATTTTATTTTGGCCACCAGTATCAATATCAGAAACACTAATTTTTTGCGGTGCGTTTTTATATTTAATATCTAAATGTATGTAATCATTTTTTTCGTATTCAATTAACTTATCTAAGTCATATTCAACGCAAAATCCAGTATGATTATAGGCATAATGAGCCCATAACAACTCATCTACTGGAGTTTGGCTTAATGAGTATACGCCTGACTTATCTACGAAATCGAATACCTCTTTTAATGCTATTTTGACATTTTCGAGTGCGCTAGCAGAACTACTATCTTTTCCGGCAAAAACTTTAAAAATAATGTCCAATTGAGCATTAACATTTTGATCATCAAACAACCCTTCACATGGGTCATTTAAATTTGTTCTAGTAGGTGCCCAAAAATAATTTTCGGAGAGCGTTTCTAAATCCCTTTCAAATTCACCGCCGCGATATTTAAATACTCTCACAAACCTTCCTTGCCATATAACAGCTTATTTAATCGTTGAAATATCATTAAAAATCAATTGGTAGTACACAACTGTAAAAACAATGTAGACTCTATGTAGTCATAAAGAATAACAATTATCAATGCTAATTGTATTGCCTACCTTTTTACATCAAAACTATTGTTATGACAACTCATGCCACGGAAAAGACGAACCTCTAATGACAAAAAATGCCACTTTGCTGAAGTTAGTATTTTAGAATTTATACTGAAAATCTTTGTATGTTTTGATCTACAGCGGACATGTTTTAATAATTACATCACACTGGTATTTCCCCGATAGCGGACGTTCTCCGTATAAAAAACATGAACTTTTTGATGATGACTTTTTGCCAATGAGTCGTTCAGCCTGAATCTTAACTACGCCATCATTGCCGTTAGTCGCGAAGTTGCATTGGGATTACTTCAAAGTGGTGATTGAAGATAAGGTAAATCTAATATGTCACCTACCAACTTTACTCTAATCAAAGTTTTAATTGCTGTTAATTCCAACACCCTGTAGGGTTATGTGACCATTTATATACACTCATCATTTTATTGGGATTTCAATCATGAATAAGCCAACCTTTACAAGTATGTGGGCCGTCATTTTAATTCTATTTAGCTTTTTTGCTAGTGCGGCACCCGATCGTGTAACGGGTAAAAACTTTGCTACTCGCTCTGAAGTTATTGCGCAAAATGGCATGGTTGCTACAAGTCATCCTCTGGCGACTCAGATTGGTTTAGATATTCTCAAAAAAGGCGGTAGCGCGGTCGATGCAGCAATTGCGGCCAACGCGGCATTGGGTCTAATGGAACCGACGGGTAACGGCATCGGCGGTGACTTATACGCTATAATCTGGGATAACAAGTCAAAGAAGCTCTTCGGTTTAAATGCCAGCGGACGCTCCCCCAAAGGGCTAACGTTAAATGCGCTAAAATCTGAACTTAATCAACTAGGTAAAGACTCTATTCCAGCCCACGGAATGTTACCTATCTCTGTACCGGGTGTGGTTGATGGTTGGTTTGAGATGCACAACAAATTCGGCAAACTTAGCATGCAACAGAACCTGCAAGGTGCTATTGATTACGCCAGTAACGGATTCCCTTTAACCGAGTTAATTGCTTATTACTGGAACAAAAGTGTGCCTAAGCTTTCACTACAACCAGGTGCTTTTAGCGCAACATATACCATTGATGGTAAAGCGCCTAAAAAAGGTGAAATATTTAAGAATCCAGATCTCGCCAATACCTTGTCGGCAATTGCGTCTGAAGGACGTGATGCTTTTTACAAAGGGGATATTGCTAAAAAAATAGATATGTTTATGAAAAACAATGGTGGTTTTTTACGTTATCAGGATTTAGCCGAACACACCTCAACTTGGGTTGAACCTCAGTCGGTTAACTATCGAGGTTATGATGTATTTGAACTCCCACCCAATGGTCAGGGTATTGCTGCGCTACAAATGTTGAATATTCTTGAGGGTTACGATCTGAAAAACATGGGGTTCTTAAATGAAAAGACACTTCATGTGATGCTTGAATCCAAGAAATTGGTCTTTGAAGATAGAGCCAAATTTTATGCTGACATGGATTTTTATCAGGTACCTCTTAAAGGATTGTTGTCAAAAAAATATGCTAATAAACGCGCCAAACTTATTAAAGAGACAGCCGCTAAACGCGTCGACAGTGGTAATCCAGCACTTTATCAAGGTGATACTATTTACCTAACCACTGCGGACAAAAACGGTAATATGGTGTCTTTAATTCAGAGTAATTATCGTGGTATGGGTTCGGGTGTTGTGGTACCTGGCTTAGGATTTGTTTTTCAGGATAGGGGCGAACTTTTTTCTTTAGATGAAACCCATGCGAATGTTTACGCTCCAGGTAAGCGTCCTTTTCACACCATTATTCCGGCATTTATCATGAAAGATGGTAAACCTTTCGTCAGCTTTGGTTTAATGGGCGGAGGCATGCAACCTCAAGGGCACGTGCAAATTGTCACCAACCTTATCGATTTTGGGATGAATTTACAAGAAGCTGGTGACGCAACTCGGTGGCAGCATTTTGGCTCTACTGAACCAACAGAAGAAAACTCAAAATATATCAAAGACGGAGGTGTTGTTTCTATTGAGTCAGATATTCCTTATCAAACTATCAGAGGACTGATGAACAGAGGACACAAAATAGATTTTGACCGAGGAGGATTTGGCGGTTATCAGGCAATTCGTTATGACGCAAAAAACAAAGTATATTACGGTGCCTCTGAATCACGAAAAGACGGTCAAGCTGCTGGATATTAATAGCAGGTGCTTTTTTGAACATGAAATTAGCATCAAAATCTATTTTTGGAACGTCCGCTTACCTAATGATTTTCAATTCTGCTGTCGAGTGTATTAGGTCAACTAACTAGTGTTCAGTTGACCTCGATAAGCACTCTCAATTTCAAAATATTACTTCCAGTTTGCGCACAATTTTGACCACTAATGAACCTCTCCATCTGGTTCGATATTAAGTAAATTTTTTTCGTCTTTGGCTATAAACCCGTCTTTAATTCTTTGTCTAGCCATGGATTCTCCCAATTTTAACTTTAAGTCTTCCCATTCTTCTCCAAAGCCCTCAATAAAACCATCAACAAACAACTCAAGCTCTTCATCAGTATATGGTGTCTTACGATCATTAGCGGGGTTCATCCAGTCAGGTTTATCGGTCATGAGATATCTCCAATATATTATTTAATCAAGATAGTTGCATAATTATAGTTCACTTAAAGAAGGAATATTATTATGCATGACATTGTACTTTATCAACCAAAGCTAAGTTGGAACAAAGGTAAGCTTGTAGAACAAAAACTCCCTCTTAAACTTGAAGAAATATGGTCTATCAGAACAAGGCTTGATTTAGCCAATAATCTTCGAGAATTAACAATGTTCAATTTAGCACTCGATAGCAAACTTAGAGCCTGTGATTTTATAAAGTTGAAAGTTAAAGATATTGCTAATGGAATAACAGTCCAATCGAGAGTGATATTAATCCAACAAAAAACAGGAAGACCAGTTCAATTTGAAATCACGCCTAAAACTAGAGCCTCTATAACTGCATTGATCATTGCTTTTCTGTGAATTATATCTCCACGGTAATTATGTAAGCGATTGAACCACTTGTTATTTTCATCAGAAACAACCAAATTGAAACTATGCTCCTTAAATATGTCATTATTTGTCTTGGTAACAAAGCCACTCCACTTTAAACCTTGCCCCTTCGGCCCATATATAGCAAAGAATTAAATGCTAACGTCAACAATGCGCACACTGAACTAAACCTAGTTATAGTATGTTTAACAATAGGGTTATAATAGTAAATTTGTATTCTGCTATTAGTCAAATTAATGACGGACGCTCTAATTGTTCAATAAATGGGATAATAAAGATCCTACTTCAGCACAAGAAAAGGCACATAACAAACGAGTTTTTAAAGTTCAGGATTTTGGCTTAAAACAATGAACATCCTCTTATAGTGGTGTATCTCCTCAAAATAGGCATTATTTTTCCTGATCCACAAAAAACGATTCTATTTGGTAATTCCTCTGTAACCTTTACGATAAAGGTATGTAGAGAATAACCACAATAATTCTTTAAAATTTTCACGCTGAAATAACCACTAAATCATCATAACTGATGATTTTAAAAATTAATTAGTATTTATAATTTGTTGTGGAGTTCTAAGGTTAATACTGAGGGGATGGGCATAAAACCCCATCTACCTAGCAAATACACCTAATTGAATGATGGCTTAATAATTGCTTCTTAAATGACAAGTTAAATATCTAGTAATTAGGAATTGATATGAACAATTTAAAATCACTAGCTCTTACAGTATTATCTGCACTAACCGCCTCAAATAACGACTATGCAGCTATTAGCCACGCGGTTTTTTTATTGCCAAAAGACGATCATGGAAAAATAACTTCTTTTATAAAATGTCATGATTCTTTCATTGGTGCAGATAGCGAAGATGCGCTAGATGAATACATGCTTTCGATGTTGGTAGCTTGCGCATTGAGTCGTAAAAGTTCTGCTGATGACATGAAGAACTTACAGGATTACTTGAGTTTGTATGTGTGTGAAGATGACCCCATTAATACAAACGAATGGAATTGGTTAGTCAATTCTTTATTTAGCCCATCTACTGCTCACTAACTTGTGGATTATTCATACATTGTAGTGACATAGCTAATTTGGCCATCTAACTAGAGGTGTTATTATACACCTCAGTAAGACGACAGAAATTATTCATTAGAAAATCTATGACAAAAACTTTAAGGCGAATACCGCTGTGTCGGAGAAACTGACGTTAGAATAACAAACGCTAATGTCTCCAATGCGCACTTTAGCATTATGAGAGGGAAATATCACAGTGAAAAGTACATTGACGCAACGTAAATTAGGTTCGATAAAGAATTTTACCCATCAAGGGCAAAAGACAATCAA
>TARA_R110002167_G_scaffold287859_7_pt1 | contig 46339 bp, 40 predicted proteins | sample TARA_R110002167 | Tara Oceans TARA_R110002167 (sample SAMEA4398238) | marine metagenome | biome: Polar Biome; feature: [MES] marine water layer (ENVO:01000295) within the mesopelagic zone...; material: water (ENVO:00002006), including particulate matter (ENVO:01000060) such...
AATAAATAACTCTTGACAAATAGTTTCTGATAAATAATTCCTGACTAATGATTTTCTTTAAAATACGCAGGGTTTTCATTGAATAAGTTAATGCAAGCTACGCATATACATGATTTTCGCTGCAATGATGTTGGCACCATTGCGTTAAGTTCTGCTGGAATATCTACCTCATTACACCAACATGGGTTTTTATCGTTTACCATACAGCTATTTATACCTTTACAAAATGGACATGATTTTTGGTTAACGGTATTTTGCATAGATAAATATCTCTTAAATTCAAAGAATAAGTAGCTGAGTATTAGTGTTATTAGCTGTTAAGTTTTCATTGTCGCTTTTATTTGCTCAATTGTCGCGTGGCGCACATCTTTTCCTTCAACCAAATAAACAATATATTCACAAAGGTTGGTGGTATGATCGCCTATACGCTCAAGTGCTCTGGCACACCAAGTTACGCGCAATGCATTTTTAATTTCACGTGGGTTTTCCATCATTTTAGTGACCAATAAACGTGAAATATTGTCAAATTCTTCATCAATAATATTATCATTCTTGATAATGTTATATGCGGCATCAACATCCATTTGCGCATAAGCGGTTAGCGCCTTATGCAACGTTTCACTTATATGCTTACCCAAATGTTTTAGTTCAACTAAAGGTCTAGCACCTTCTTCTTCAGCAAAGTTTCCTTTGGCTAGTTTGATCGCATTTTTGCCAAATTTAACGGCTTCATCACCCATGCGCTCTAAATCTGTAATACTTTTAATAACACTGACGATTAAACGTAAATCACTTGCGGCAGGCTGTCGTCTGGCCAATATTTGCGTGCAGTATTCGTCAATTTCTAGCTCCATAGTATTAACTTCTCGATCACGTTCTATCACTAAATCCGCGAGTTCTGAATCTGCATTTAATACGGCGCTAAGACCATCATTAACTTGTTGTTCAACTAAAGCACCCATGTTCATTACTAGGGTTCTCACTTGTTCTAGCTCTGCATTGAAACGACGTGAGATATGCTTATCTAAATGTAGTTTTGAGGTAAAGCCTGAAGGGCTGTTAGTGTTGTCAGATGTTGTCATTTTATTCTCCATTTAACCAAAGCGGCCAGTGATATAATTTTCAGTTAATTTGTGACTTGGACGGGTAAAAATGTCTTCTGTTTTACCCATTTCAACTAACTTACCCATATGAAAATAAGCAGTGTGTTGTGAAACACGTGCTGCTTGTTGCATTGAGTGGGTGACGATGGCGATAGTATATTTTTCTTTCAGCTCATCAATTAACTCTTCAATAATAGCGGTAGCAATAGGATCAAGCGCTGAAGCAGGTTCATCCATTAAAATCACTTCGGGACTGACGGCAATGGTTCTAGCGATACATAAACGCTGCTGCTGTCCGCCAGATAAACCTGTGCCGGCATCGTTTAATCGGTCTTTCACTTCATTGAATAAACCGGCTTTTTGTAAGCTCGTTTCAACAATTTCATCCAACTCTGCTTTATTGTTGGTTAAACCGTGTATGCGAGCACCGTAGGCTACGTTGTCATAAATAGACTTTGGAAAAGGGTTTGGTTTTTGAAATACCATACCAACACGAGCACGTAGTAGTACAGGGTCTAAATCTTTCGCATAAATATCTTCACCATCGAGCATTAATTGGCCTGTAATACGGCAAATATCAATGGTGTCATTCATACGATTTAAACAGCGTAAAAAGGTTGATTTACCACAGCCTGACGGGCCGATAAGTGCGGTTACTTGGTTTTTTGCTATATCTAAACTAACATTATGAATGGCTTGTTTATTAGCATAGAAAACATTAGCATCGCGAATTGACATTTTAGCGTTATCAGCATAAATATTACCAACGGTTTCAGTTAGCTCTATTTGCTTTAATTCTACTTGCGATGCGTTATTTTTTTTTAAATTATTTTGTTTTAAATTGGTATTATTCATTTTATTTTCTTCTCAAACTTAGCGCGCAACACCGTTGCCGTTATGTTAATCACTAATAATAGTGCTAATAATACTAAAATAGCTGCGGAGGTTTTGGCTAAAAAGGCTCTTTCTGGACTGTCTGCCCATAAAAATATTTGTACGGGTAATACGGTTGCTGAATCAACAATGCTTGTTGGTACATCAACAATAAAAGCAACCATACCTATCATTAATAGCGGTGCTGTTTCACCTAATGCTTGAGCTATACCTATGATGGCACCCGTAATGATACCGGGCATCGCTTGTGGTAGCACATGAGAAAAGGTCACTTGCATTTTTGAAGCGCCTAAACCTAACGCGGCTTCTCTTAACGATGGCGGCACGGCTTTGATTGCTGCTCGACTGGCAATAATAATGGTGGGTAGTGTCATTAACGTTAACACGATACCACCGACTAATGGTGCTGAGCGGGGTAATCCAAATAGGTTAATAATAACCGCTAAACCCAGTAAACCAAAAACAATAGAGGGCACCGCCGCTAAGTTGTTAATGTTAATTTCTATCAAATCTGTCCAACGGTTTTTAGGCGCAAACTCTTCCAAATAAAGTGCACCTGCTACGCCTAAAGGAAACGATAATAACAAGGTAACAAACATCGTTAGCAAAGTTCCCATTAATGCGCCTTTAATACCGGCAAGTTCAGGCTCACGAGAATCACTTGCGGTAAAAAAACTGAAATTAAAACGGCTTTCAATACGTTGTTCAGTGGTTAACTTTGCTAACCATAGTGCTTGTTGTTTGCTGATACGCAAACCAGCTTTGCCAACAGGGAAGCCTTCTTTAAGGTAGCTGTCTACGTCATCATCAAGTCTAACCCATATATGTACTTGTTTATCTAAATAATATGGATTAGCAATTAAGGCATCTTTAATAGTAAATTCAGCATTAGTTGAAAATAACTTAAATAGTTGACGCTTTTCGTTACGACTAAGCTTTTTAGCTGATGTTGTTGCAAACATTTGATAAACAGAGTTTTTTAAGACCTTACGGTAATTAGCACTTTTCATTTGAACAGCCATTTGCTTTGCTAACAGGTTTTGCGAAGATGAATTATCAATATTTAACCAATTACTTTTATAATTTACATCAAGTTTCACCCAATGTTGATGAAAGGCAGGTAGGGCTTTTGACGTGATGTCACTGATTAAAACAATCACTAACATAAAACCAAAAAGTACGGCTAAAAGACCAAGGTTTTTAAAACGGTTTTCTTTTTGATGCCGTTTTTTCAGGCTTAAGGTTACTTTCTCAGTGGTAGAAAGAGCATTAGAAGACATGGATTTGTTCATCTTAGTATTCTCTGTTGAGTTAGTCATATTGCTCTCTATATTTTCGAACGACTTTAAGCGCTAATATATTTAAGCCAAGCGTGGTAATAAATAACATTAATCCTAAGGCGAAAGCGGCGAGCGTTTTTGGGCTGTCAAATTCTTGATCGCCCGTGAGTAAGGTCACTATTTGCACCGTTACGGTTGTCACTGAATCTAGCGGATTTGCTGTTAAGTTGGCCGCCATACCTGCGGCCATAACCACAATCATGGTTTCACCAATGGCGCGAGAAACAGCTAATAAAATAGCGCCAACAATACCGGGTAGCGCTGCGGGTAATAATACTTTTATAACGGTTTCGCTGTTTGTAGCCCCCATACCTAATGACGCTTCTTTTAGCGCGTTAGGTACGGCGCTAATCGCATCTTCTGACAATGACGACACGAAAGGAATAATCATTGTACCCATGACTAGCCCCGCCGCTAAAGCGCTTTCTGAAGCGACACTCAAGCCAAAAGATTCACCTAGGTTTCTTATGACAGGCGCAACCGTTAAGGCAGCAAAAAAACCATAAACCACGGTTGGAATGCCCGCTAATACCTCTAACATAGGCTTAGCAAAACTACGTAATTTTGCACTGGCATATTGGGATAAATAAATGGCAATCATCAAGCCTACAGGTACAGCTAATAACATAGCGATGAAGGTGATTAGCATGGTTCCTGCAAATAAGGGAACAGCACCAAAGCTGCCTGAGCCACCCACTTGGTCAGCACGTATTGCCGTTTGTGGACTCCACTGAGTACCAAACATAAATTCAGCAGGGGAGACACTTTTAAAAAATTGAATGGATTCAAATAATACTGAAACGACAATGCCAAGGGTGGTTAAAATGGCAATGGCTGAAGAAGCAATTAGTAATGCGCGTATTATGGTTTCAGATTTTTGTCGTGCTTTAAAGGTAAGGCTAAATTTGCTAACGAGTAGGATAACACTGACTACGGCAATAATTAGCACTAACGCTGTTTTTAACCAAGTTGCTTGCTGGTTTAATGTTTGTAAAGTAAAGGCCGCTTTTAATTGTGCTAGTACAGTGGCGTTGTGACTACTATCTGCGCTTTGTAACGTAATATTATTCAACAATGATTGCGTTGTTTCTGATGAGGCAATTGAATGAATATTATTAAGATATAAGCCTAAATCAATACGTGAAAGAGATTGAATGTTTATAGGCAAAGTAGTAGTTAGTAGCTGTTCAACAACAAGCTGCTCAACACTATTAAAAATTAACAGTGTGATCAGTGCCGGTAAACCACAAACCATTGCAGTTAATAAACCAAATTGCTCAGGTAGGCAGGTTAGATCTTTTCTATGCATTGCGCCACCGGCAACTTTTAACGATCGCTTTATGCCAAACCAGTAGCTAAATAAAGTTAAGGAAAGTAGAACAATAAAAAGCAGGGATGAATTCATATTTTAAGGCCAGTTATTACAAATGAAATAATAAAGTAAGGCGAGAAATTAATTCTCGCCTTATATCACTTGGTATTATTTATACGTTAGTATATTTAAAATTATTAATTCAACGCTAACGGGGTAAGTGCTAATACGTTTTGACGTACAATCACTAATTTTTCTTCACCTAGTGGAATCAAGCCTTTATCCGTTAAGTAGCCTTCTTCACCCATTGCTGCATCACTGGTGAATTCAGTTAAAAATTCTAAAATTCCGGGTACTTTGCCTACGTGAGAATTTTTCACATAGAAGTATAATGGACGAGATACAGGGTAAGAGCCATCAGCAATCGCTTCAAAAGTAGGCCCTTTACCATCAATAATTGAACCTTGTAAGGTGTCGCTGTTTTGGTCTAAAAAGCTAAAACCGAAAATACCGAAAGCTTTAGGGTTCGCTGCCAATTTTTGTACTATTAGGTTGTCGTTTTCGCCTGCTTCAATGTAAGCATGATCTTCACGAACGCTATGACAAATTTCTTTGTATTTAGCTTTGTTTTGTTTTTTAATCGCTTTAATCCAAGAGAATTTTTTACAACCACCCTCTAATACTAATTCTGCAAAAGCATCACGAGTACCTGACGTTGGCGGTGGACCTAACACTTCAATTTTATTGGCTGGTAGCGCAGGGTTGATTTCGTTCCATAATTTATAAGGGTTAGCAACAAGCTTTTCGCTGCCATCTTTTGCTGGTACTTCTTTTGCTAAGGCTAAAAAAAGCTCTTTCCGAGTGATTTTCATCGCTTTACTTGTGCTTGAATTTGCAACCACAATACCGTCGTAGCCAACTAGTACTTCAGTGATGCTGGTGACACCATTTTTAGCACACAGTTCAAATTCGCTTTTTTTCATGCGACGTGAAGCATTTGCTAAGTCAGGCGTATTAATCGCGTTGCTGGCACAGAATAATTTCATACCACCGCCCGTACCGGTAGATTCAATTTTGGGTGTATTAAATTCTGTGCTTTTGCCAAAGCGTTCAGCAACGACTGTTGAAAATGGGTATACCGTTGAAGAGCCTACTGCGGTAATAGTGTCTCGGCTATTACCTTGTGCATGGGCAACGTTAGCCATTAGTGCAACGGTGCTTATTGAGATGCTAATGATTGTTTTTGTTAATCTATTTTTCATCATGTTGTTCATAATATTTCTCACTTGTTAAATTTTTTAAGCGTTATAAAAATCATTTAATTTAAAGGTGTTTAATTAATCTGAGCACAGTGTAAGAATTTAATGTGACAATTAAATGACTGAAATATTACGGTTATGTGACATGAAGAAAAAAGCGTTAAATTTTTCAAACTTTCTTCAATAGAAGCTGTACTCTGATAAATTTATGTGTAAAAATAACCTTACAAATCGCGTAACTAAATCTTTACAATTTAACGTTTTATTTTTAAGTAAGCTGTAAGCCTTTAAAACTACACTTTGATCTTTTGAATATTTTCTGTAAATCTTGTTTTATCCTGCGCATTTTTAACCTTGTATTAAAAATTAATTTTTAGGAATGAACCATGGCAACCTTAACTGCTGACAATAAAGCCCACAAAAGTACCTTAAATGATATTCATGTTAATGAAGAACATATATTAATAACGCCAGAACAACTGAGAGAAGAGTTACCATTAAAAGATCTGGGCAGAGCCTTTGTAAAATCAGCACGTAAAATTATTGCTGATATTATTCATAAGAAAGATCCCCGTTTACTTATTATTAGTGGTCCATGTTCAGTACATGATGTTGAAGGGGCAAAAGAATATGCTCGAGAATTAAAGAAGCTACATGACAAGTATCAAGACTCTTTATACATTGTAATGCGCGTGTATTTTGAAAAACCTCGTACAACAGTAGGGTGGAAAGGTTTAATTAATGACCCACATATGGATGGTTCTTTTGATGTTGAATCGGGCCTTAGAAAAGCGCGTGAATTATTGATTTACTTAACTGAATTAGGGTTACCGCTTGCAACCGAAGCACTTGACCCGATTAGTCCTCAATATTTAGCTGAATTATTTAGTTGGTCTGCTATTGGTGCGCGAACTACTGAATCACAAACTCATAGAGAAATGGCGAGTGGTTTATCTATGCCAATAGGTTTTAAAAATGGTACCAATGGCAGTTTAGATGTTGCAATTAATGCCTTACAGTCTGCGGCGTCATCACATCGCTTTATGGGAATTAATCGCCAAGGGCAGGTGTCTTTGATTAAAACATCGGGCAATCCTGATGGACATGTTATTTTACGTGGTGGTAAGAAACCTAACTATGACAGTGTTAATATTGATGAGTGTGAACAAGTTTTAGCTAAACATAGCTTAGAGCCCGGTATTGTGGTTGATTGTAGCCATGGTAACTCGAATAAAGATTACCGCCGCCAGCCGCTAGTTGCTATCAACGTTTTTAATCAAATTGTTGAAGGTAATAAATCAATCATTGGTATAATGCTTGAAAGTAATATAAACGCAGGTAATCAAAGTAGCGAATTAGCTATTGCTGACATGAAATATGGTGTGTCGGTCACTGATGCTTGTATTGATTTAAACAGCACTAAAGCATTGTTAGATGAAGCTAATACAATGCTTAGTGAAGTATTAAATACACGAATTAGTTGTTTATTAAAGAAATAATAAGAGAAACTATGAGTAATTTTGACGACAATCTTAAAGTGTTGCGCGATGAAATTGATGAAATTGATAGCCAATTAGTGAGGTTGTTAACTAAACGGTTGGCGGTAACAACAAAAGTGGGTGAGCTAAAAAGCGCTGAAGGTATGCCTATTTTTGCGCCAGAGCGAGAAGCCGCGTTAATTAGCAAGCGTCGTGAGCAAGCAGAACAAGCTGGGCTGAGTGGCGATTTAATTGAAGATGTTTTACGTCGGTTAATGCGTGACTCTTATGTCAGTCAAGATGCGAGCGGTTATCAATGCATTAACCCTAATTGTAAAAAAGTGGTGGTTGTTGGTGGTAAAGGGCAGTTAGGTAGTATTTTTGTTGATTTGTTTCAGCGATCTAGCTATCAGGTTGCTATTATTGAACAAGAGGATTGGGCCAATAGTGATACTATTTTAGCTGATGCCAGTTTAGTTATTGTTGCTGTACCTATTCGCTTGACTTCGTTGGTGATTCATCACTTAAATAACTTGCCTGATGATTGTGTTTTAGCTGATTTTACCAGTATAAAAGAGTCGCCATTATATGAAATGATGAAAGCACACCAAGGGCCAGTGGTTGGTTTACACCCCATGTTTGGCCCTGATGTGACAGGGCTAATTAAGCAAACCATTATTGTTTGTGATGGCCGTGAAAAAGAGCAGTACCAATGGTTATTAAAACAATTTCAAGTGTGGGGCGCTAAAATTTTTCAAGTGTCGGCCCAAGAGCACGATCAAGCGATGTCAATGGTGCAGGTAATGAGACATTTTTCTACCATAGCTTATGGCTATCATTTAATGGCAGAAGGTGCAGATATTGAAAATTTGGTCAATATGAGTTCACCTATTTATCGATTAGAGTTGATTATGGTTGGCCGATTGTTTGCTCAAGATCCTATTTTATACTCAGATATTATTTTTGCTAACCCTGACAATATCACGATGATGAAACGGTTTGCATACCGCTTTTTAGAGTTATTAGAAGATGTAGAGTTAGGTGATAAAGCAGCGTTTGTTACTATGTTTAAGCAGGTTTCCAACTGGTTTGGTGATTATGCCGATGACTTTTTGGCAGAAAGCAAAACCATGTTGTTAAAGGCTAATGAATTGAAAAAGCACTAGCCTTTATTATTGTATATTATCGTGTTTGCATCGTGTACTCGTAGATAGAACTTTGTTGATATTATTTTTTAGGAGTAAAAGTATTCGCTAAATCCGCAATTTCATCAACACTTTTGGCAAGTAATTGCATTTGTTGGGCAACGTTTTCAGTTTCAGACCATGTTTTATCTGTTGTTTGGATGATGCTGTGAATATGGTTAGTAATTTCGGCTGAAACGACACTTTGTTCTTCTGCTGCGGTGGCTATTTGTGTTGCAGCATGACTAATGTTTTGCATTCTATCAACCACAACGTCTATTTTGTGGTGTGAAGCTTGTGAACTTTCAACACAAAAGTTAGCTTCATTTTTATTTTTGTCCATCAACGCGACCCATTGTTCAATGGTGCTGAGCATAATAGTTAAACGTTGATGTATTTCTTTTGCTGAATATTGAGTACGTGAAGATAAATTTCTAACTTCATCGGCAACAACAGCAAAACCTCGCCCATGTTCACCAGCACGAGCAGCCTCAATGGCAGCATTTAAAGCAAGTAAGTTAGTTTGGTCGGCAATAGATTGAATATCTGCCATTAAATCACCAACACTTTTGGCAGATTGTGTCAGGCTATCGGCAGAGCTAGAAGCACTTTCTAAGGCCGCGGCAAGACTTTGTATTTTATTTGTAGTTTGGTAAATATCTTGTTGGGTTTGTTCACATTGAGCAAATGTACTTTCTAAATCACTGGCAGCAGTCGTAGTGTTTTGTGCAATATCGGTTGTTGAGTCTTGCATTTGTACCATGGCAACATTGAGTTGCTCTATGCCTTGTTTTTGGTCTGCTAATGCCTTTCTACTTTCATCAAGGCCTTGGCTTACTTTCGCCATTACTGCTTTTATTGGTGTGGCGGCATCAAGTGTTCGTTCTAAAATCGCTTTTATTTTAGTTTTCATCATGGAAAAATTAAAATCAAATACACTGGCCGTACCCTTGCCAAAGTAGACTTTTCGTGAAATTGAATCGTACATATTCTGCATTTTTTGTGCTCGTTGCGCAGTGGGAATAATATCTGACCAGAAAATAAGAATAGGTGTTATGGCAATTATTGCAGCAATAATAGAAGCAGTTAAGCCTAGCCTTGTATAAATAAAACCTTGGGCGATAAGAGAAATTATCATTAGAAAAGTAAATTTATGGTTTTTAGTTAGCTCAAAAGTTACCCATTTATTTTGTTTGTTTAATGCCTTATAAATATGTTCGGCATTATTTTGAAGCTGAATTTTGGCTACTCGACTTATCGATTGATAGCCAGTTATTTGGCCATTTTCATATTGTGGTGTGGTAAAAGTATCAAGCCAGAGATCTTGCTGTTTTTTGTTTTTTGTCCGCATGACACCATGCCATGAAAACCCTTTTGATAGCGTGGCAGACAATTCATCAATAACAATCTTTGGCATATCAGAATGCGTTAACTGTTTAATGTTTTTTGTCAGTAACTCCGATCTTTCGTAACCTGTTATTTGGCAATACTTGTCATTTACGTAAATAAATTGACCAGTGCGATTAGTAACAGAGATTAATTGCTGATTTTCTGATGTCATAATAGATGTCACAACGCTTATAAGTAAAAGTTGGCAGTATAATATTGGCAGTATAATAATGCAAAGGTAGTAAATTTGTTTGATCTATATCGACAATAAATCATATTTCAAAAAATAAATATGATTTATATACTATTAAAAACGGTAGGCAAGCCCAATGGAAACCTGACTATCAAACCACACTGCACCATCGAAATGAGCCAAACAGGTATCGTTTTGACAAAAAAGAGTATCATTGTCATCTATTAGTGTGGCGTAAGCACGCAATTCAGTGACTAATGCCAAATTGTTAGAAAATTCATATCGTGTTCCTACTGCAACGGTTAATGAGGGATAAATAACATTATCAAAATCACTGTTAAAATAAGTTGCCCCAACACCTAAACCTACAGTGGTTATATAGTTTCTTTCTTTAAAGAAAGCTACCCCGTTAAAGTGAGTGTAAACCGTGTCAAAAGAGTGAGTTGACTGATCAATATTATCTGTAAAGTCGCGAGAAATATAATTAACTAAAATTTGTCCTTGGCCTGTAGGAGAGCCTTGCCAAGAAAAAGCTAAAGCAACGTTAGGTTCGTTAGTGGTTGGTAAAGTAGAGGTTTTATCGCCATCAATAAGTTCAGGGCTGAAATTGTTGCCAATCATCGGTGTTAATTCAAACTCAACTGCTTGAATATTAATTGAAAATAACTGTACATAACACAGTGCACAAAAGACTATGTAAGCGCGGTTAGCGCGAGAGAAAAACTTCAATGGGGGCATAATTGAATGTCCTTTGTTTATTATAGATATATGAATGTTTTTATATGTATGTTGCTTACGTATTTTTTAGTGTTTTTTGTTTATAGTCATAAGCTTACTCTGCTCTAGGTAAAATACAAGATCTATAATATAAGTGATTAGCCATTTACTATCTATTTACTATCTATTTACTCATTTGCTAACTTGAGTAAATGCAGCAAAATTTCACCCCCTATTTGATTCATTACCAAGCCTTCCATACCACCTATTTTTGCTAACTTAATATTGTGTTTTTGTATTGAGTTGGTGGAACCCGCTTGCATTGTATTCAGTGTTAGGTTTTTAATATTGATCGTTGAAATAATTATTTTTTGCTGAGGTTTACCACGGCTTTTCTTATGCGTTGTGTGTTCAATAATAGGGCCTGCTTGTGGGTTTTTCTTTGCATATTTTTCAGCATTAAGATCAGGGTTGTTTTTAGCATAAATTTTAGCGCTTATCTGTGGATATAACTGAGGGTAATCACTAGCAAGCTGTAAACTGATTTTCTGGATGAGTTGATCAATATTATTTATTTCATTAGTTTCTTGTTCAATATTTAAGGTGAGTTTGTTAATGGTTATTTTACTTATTTCAGTTAGCAAATACTGACTTTGCTTTGTTGATACCTTAATGTGAACCTCATCAATAATAAGTGCGTTTTGCGCTTGATAATGGCTCAAATTAGCTAAGCTGAGCTGATTGAATGTAGCTATGCCGGTGTTAGAAGAAAAATCAGCGAGCGCAAGTGTTGTTTTCTGTCCACTATAATAGTGCCCTTGCAATTCTATTTGGCTTTTTAAATATTCATTTAGTGAACCGGAAGCTAAATACCAAAGCATAGTGCTAAAAAATAACAATAAGGCAAAGGCTAATACAGCGAGTTTATTCAAAGTTTTATCTCTATTTGCGGTTAATGGCTGATATTTTAAGGTAAATTGACGTTTGGGTAAATGCCATGTTTAATTCTTTACGTTATAATAGAGAAGCTTTCTTACTCTAATAATGTTGAGATATTTCATCCATGCCTAATGATAATCCGATAGTTAACCGTTTACCGTTATTTATTATTTTATTTTTACTTGTCGCTCTCGTGGTTTATATTCAATGGCCTAAAGCAAAGCAAAAAGAACAAAAATATCAACATATTGTTTCAGTAAAAGTAACAACGGCAAAACTGGCTGAATTCAAAGATAGCATTGAGGCTATCGGTACCGCTAGAGCTAATGAACAAGTATTAATTACCAGTAAGTATTCAGACTTAGTAGAACAGATTTTTTTTAATGATGGACAATTAGTTAAACAAGGTGATGTGCTAATTCGTTTACATAATCAGGAAGAGTCGGCAAAAGTAAGTGAGTTGGAAGCTAATTTATCTGAATCTATGGCGCAGTTAAACCGTTTTCAAGAATTGTTAAGTTCAAAGGCCACGTCAAAGTCATTAGTTGATCAACAAGAGGCTAAAACCAAAGCTATCGCTGCACAGCTACAAAGCGCACGCACTAAATTAAATGATTTGAGTATCAAAGCACCGTTTGATGGGGTGTTAGGTTTTAGAGAAGTGAGTTTAGGGGCTTATATCAATACGGGTAGTGTTATCACAAGCCTTGATGATTTATCTTTGATTAAAGTTGATTTTACTTTACCAGAGCGATTTTTACCGACCATTAAGGTAGGGCAAACGATAACTGCACTTAATTTGGCCTACAAAAATCAACAGTTTATCGGAAAGATTAGTTCAATTGATACGCGAATTAACCCAGTTACTCGTACCTTAAAAGTACGAGCAGAAATTCCTAATAAAAGCTTAGCGTTACGCCCAGGCATGTTGCTAAATATTGAGATAGTAAGGAAAATTGAAACACTATTACAATTACCTGAAAGTGCTATTATTCCTATAGAAGATAAACATTTTGTCTTCATTATTAAGGGTGAAAGCGCTCAAGACCAAACGGCTGTTCGTAAAAGTATTCTTATTGGTCGTCGCTCACCTGGTGTGGTGGAAGTACTTGAAGGAGTATATCAAAATGAGCTTGTCGTGACTGAGGGGGCATTGAAGTTACGTGATGGGGATAAAGTTAACGTGATAAATTCGCTTGAAAGTCAAAGTCAAAGTTTAAAGGATGAAGCTAAGTGATTTTATCTGATCTTTCTGTTAAAAGACCTGTTTTTGCGACGGTAATTAATTTACTTATTATCACTTTTGGTATTGTTGCTTTTTTACTTTTACCTTTAAGAGAATACCCTGATATTGATCCGCCCGTGGTCAGTATTAATACGTCATATCCTGGTGCTTCAGCCGAAATAGTTGAAACAAAAATCACCCAAGTACTTGAAGACAGAATTAGTGGTGTTGAAGGGGTTAAAACCATTACGTCTAATTCTCGAGTAGGGCGATCAAATATCACTATTGAATTCAATTTAGACCGTGATATTGATGCAGCTACCAATGATGTTCGTGATCGTATCTCACGTGCACTGAATAACTTACCAGAACAGGCAGATCCGCCAGAAGTGTTCAAAGCAAATGATGATGAAAACGTTATTGTGTGGTTTGTGTTGCAAAGTGACACTATGAGCACCTTAGAGCTGACGGATTATGCTAATCGGTATATTGTTGACCGATTTGCTGTGGTTGATGGTGTTGCACGAGTGCGCGTTGGCGGTGGTCGTACCTATGCCATGAAAGTATCATTAAATCGTGTCACTATGGCTGCTCGAAACGTCACGGTACAAGACATAGAATCAACCTTACGTAGCGAAAATATTGAATTACCTGCGGGTAGAGTCGAATCTACTGATCGAGATTTTTCAATTCGTGTACAACGTAGTTATTTAACAGCACAAGACTTTTCTAGTATGGTTATTACCCGAGCAAAAGATAATTCTCTTGTACGTTTAGGTGATGTTGCCCAGGTAAATGTTGCCGCCCAAGATGATGAAAATATGTTTCGCGGTAATGGCAAAAACATGGTGGGGCTAGGCATTATAAAGCAGTCAAAAGCCAATACGCTAGATGTCGTTAAATCAGCGCGTAAAGAAATGATTGCCGTGCGCAGTTCATTACCCATGGGTACAACGATCACAAATAGCTATGACACTTCTGTTTTTATACAAGGCTCTATTGATGAAGTATATAACACCTTAATTATTGCTATGTTGATGGTGGTTTTAGTTATTTTCTTATTTTTAGGTAATGTTAGAGCAACAATCATTCCGGCGGTTACCGTACCTGTGGCATTAATTGGCTCAATGATGACCTTATCGTGGTTTGGTTTTTCTATTAATTTACTGACCTTATTAGCACTTGTTTTAGCAATAGGATTAGTGGTTGATGATGCCATTGTGGTATTAGAAAATATTTATCGTCGTATTGAAAACGGGCAACATCCTTTACTTGCGGCCTATGAAGGAGGCCGAGAAGTTGCTTTTGCGGTAATTGCTACCACATTAGTTTTGGTTGCTGTATTTGTTCCTTTAGTGTTTTTGTCGGGAAATGTTGGACGTTTATTTACCGAATTTGCCATTGCTATTGCTGCTGCTGTTATTTTTTCAAGTATTACCGCCTTGTCGCTCACCCCTATGATGTGCTCTAAAATGTTGAAGCATCGAGAACGTAGCTCTTCTTTTGGTCAATTTTTAGATAAAAAATTTGCTAGTTTTGAAGCGGCTTATGGTCGAGCTTTAGCAAAAAGTATCCATCAACCTATCCTTATTATTAGCATTGTTGCCATGTCACTTGTGGCAGTCTATTTGCTGTTTATGCAATTACCATCAGAATACACACCAAAAGAAGACCGAGGCAACTTGTTTATTATTATGCAAGGTGCAGAGGGCGCAAGTTACGAAAACAATGTTAAAAATATGGAGCAAATTGAAGAAAAGTTATTAGCGTATAAAGACCGTGATGAACTTGACCGGGTTATTGTACGAGTGCCCGGTTTTGGCGGTACAGGCGGTATTGCAATAGTAGGTATGCCTGATTGGGGCGAACGAAGCTTTGATACCTTTGAGTTTATTGGTAAAATAAATAAAGAATTACAAAGTGTTACTGACGTAAGAGCGTTTGCTATTATGCGCCGAGGCCTTGGTGGCGGAGGGAGTAACTCACCTGTGGCTTTTGTACTACAAGGGAACACTTATAGTGAACTGGCCAAATGGCGTGATATTGTTATTGCCGAAGCACAAAAAAATCCTAATTTATCCTCTGTTAACAGTGACTATAAAGAAACCTACCCACAGTTAATGGTGAAGATTGATCGTAACAGAGCTTATGATTTAGGCGTGCCTGTTGGTGATATAGCAAAAACATTAGAGACAATGTTAGGGCAACGCCGCGTAACTACGTTTGTTGATCGCGGTGAAGAGTATGATGTGATCATCGAAGGAGATGAAAGGCAGTACCGTAGCCCGGCTGACATCGACAATATTTACGTACGTTCACCTAGTTCAAAGGAGCTAATTCCATTATCTAATTTAATAACCATTTCTGAAAGCGCCACTTCATCACAGTTAAATCGTTATAATCGCTTACGAAGCGTTACTATTACCGCAAACTTAGCGGATGGTTATGCTTTGGGTGATGCTTTAGATTTTCTGAAAAATATTGCCGATCAACAACTGCCTGAAGAAGCACAAATAGACTACAAAGGGCAATCGCTGTTGTTAAAAGAGTCTGGAAGCTCTATTTTACTTGTTTTTGTGTTAGCGTTATTAATCACTTTTTTAGTGCTAGCAGCACAGTTTGAAAGTTTTATTCATCCCTTCGTTATTTTGTTGACAGTACCGTTAGCGTTAGTTGGCGCATTTGCAGGACTTGAATTCATGGACATGAGTTTAAATATATACAGCCAAATTGGTCTTGTGATGTTGATTGGTTTAGCGGCGAAAAATGGTATTTTAATTGTTGAATTTGCTAACCAACTTCGTGATAAAGGAATTGTGTTTGAACAAGCCTTAATTGGTGCGGCAAAGCAACGACTAAGGCCTATTGTAATGACTACTTTTACTACGGTGACTAGCGCCATACCTTTAGTATTAGCATCAGGCCCAGGTGCTGAAAGTAGAATGGTTATCGGTGTGGTTATTTTTGCAGGCGTTTCATTAGCAAGTATTTTTACTTTGTTTATTGTACCAGGTGCTTATTATTGGCTTTGTAGAAATACCAGTTCACCACAAGCTATTGCTAACGAAATAGCGAAAAAACAAAAAGAATTGTCATTGAACGAAGAAAATAATTAAGAAGGGAAACAGCAAATTAATGGCTTTAGCCACAATGAGTGAATAATTAATTTGCTGTTTTATTTGATAATGTAAAAATTAAATTTCGCTACTCGGTACACTTGTCGGGCTGATATGCTCAATTGGGTAACAGCCTAATACTTTTATAAAATTAGTATGTTCGGTAATTTCATTAATGGCTTCTTGTAAAGCAAAGCTTTTCAAGTTGGCTTCTACATCAATATAAAACATTTCTTCCCATGGACGACCTTGAATTGGACGAGATTCAAGTTTGCACATGTTGATGCCTTTTTCTTTTAGCACTAACAAACATTCCACTAAAGCGCCTGCTTTTTGGCCTGTTGCTAGAATAATTGCCGTTTTCGCTGGAATTTGCTCAGCAACATCAACCGCTTTTCTTGCAACAAGAATAAAGCGAGAGTGATTTTCGTTTTGATTAGCAATTGATTTTTCTAATGCTTGCAATTGATATAATTGGCCACCTTCTTCGCTACCAATTACCGCAATAGTTTCATCTTGCAGTTCAGAAACTTGTACCATAGCATCTGCAGTACTATCACAATATTCAATACGAATGTCGGTTTGTTTATCTAAAAAATTACTGCATTGAGCAAAAGGTTGGCCGTGAGCATAAATCGTTTTTATTTTATCTAAACTGGTATTCACTGCAGTCAATAAACAGTGCTCAATCGGTTGGGTAATTTCACCAACAATAGACAAATTAGTGTGTTGAAGTAAATCATAAACCTGATTAATACTACCAGAGCTAGTATTTTCAATAGGCAGCATACCGTAGTCTACTTGACCTGATTCAACTTGCTGTAAAATGTCACTAAAATTTTGGCAACCAGACTCTATAATTTTTTCAGCGCGTCTTGAAAAGTATCGATGACTTGCTAAATAACTGTATGAGCCTTTATCGCCTAAAAAAGCAACGCTAACGGTGGGGGTTTGAATTTCTGGATTGGCTAAGCTTTGTAAGTAAGCTTGTTGATTTAATACCGAGTCTTCAATAATTGTTTGAAAGACACTGGTAACATAATGCGCATCTAAACCTAATTCTTTGCCCTGTTTAATTAAGCGAATTAATAACTCTTGTTCACGTTGTTGATCACGAATAGGTCGAATTTGCTGTACTTTACTTTTAGCAACATTAAGTGTGAGCGCGCGACGTTTAGCAAATAAGGTTAATAATTCATTATCTAAGCTTGTTATTTCTTTACGTATTTCATTTAAATCTAATTTTTCGCTCACTTTTATTTCCTACTTTGCTATTTAGGCTGCTTGCTTAAGAAAAACCTTCAAATGAAGATTTTTAAATAAATATTTCACTAGAGCGCTTACTCTAGCGAGCTTGACTGAATTGTGTCAATAGTTTCTTTAGACCATTTTTTATTACAAGACTATTTTATGGGATACATTGAAAAATAATGCTAAAACTACTGAAAGTTGCGATAAACCAAACAATGCTACGAAGCTTGTCAATATTCATCAGATATAAGATGTTGTATACCACGCGAGCACAAACATGAACTATAGCAAGTAAGGCTATGTTTTCTCCGGTGTGCTGTGTGGCAATCGCTATTAAAACGGCGGGAGCAAATATTATGAATGATTCAAAAGCGTTTTGGTGCGCAGCCAATGCTCGAGCACCAAAACCAGTAAGCTTACTTTGTTGCTCTCTCGGGTGATTATTGTTGTAGCCGCCCAGTTTATTCATAGCAAAAGCGACAGGGCCTTTGGCAAGTAAGGGCAGTAATGCTGCGATAAATAGGCACCAAATTAATGTTGTCATGATTGTTCCTTTTTATAGTTATAGTTATAGTTATAGTTATATTTTTTAAATATCAGTAGCTTAGTAACGTTAATTTATACTTGGTTTTTCCTGGCAAGAAGGGGGATGATTTTCCTTGTTCCCAGTCACTATGACCCATACCGTAATAAGGGCTCCACGGATGTCCGGCTTGACTTGTTGGCATATGAAAAATACCAGTTTCTTCATGCCCTGGTGAAACCACCATACGTTCTGATGCGCCAAAGGCTTTGCCTTGCACTTTTGGCATATTAGTGTCACCGGATAAAGCATGAGCTGGCATATCTAACCATTGTTCAATAAAAGGAACACCTTTACTTAACGGGTGTTTGATTGTCGTAGTGTTTTGTTGTCCCCAAGTCGCTTTAGTTAAGGCTTGTTTCTTGCCAGATGCTAATGTGGTCATATCGTCAATGGTTTGTTGTAAAGCTTGGTTGAAAATCGCTTGCCAATTGGCCAATGGGCGCATCAAAAAGTTATTTGGTTGTTCATTTATTAGTTGCCATAATGGTGTTTCAATTTGGTGGCGAATACTGAAAAATTTATAACTATTATCTAGATTTTCGAAAGTCTCGTTTAACTCACTAAAAACTAAATCACGAATATTAAGTCGAAAGTTTCTGACTAAGCGGTAACTAACAGAATTGATGCTAGCCCTTAATGGCTCATCTTTAGATAGAATCATTTTGACTTGTTTAAAGTGTTCATGTGCACTTAATGCTTGCTCGTTTAATACAGTATTTAATAAAAAAACTTGCCAGCGCTTTAAAAACAAAGCGCGATCATCTAACCCAATTGCCAATAAAGCTTTTTCATCAACGGTTTTAAGGTCAAATAAATCATCACGAATTTGTCCTGAACGAGCGCCTAAAGCATAACCACCATTACCAATTTTTTGTAGCATTTCACCGCCAACAACGCGCGAGTTTGCTGTCCAGAGTCTATTGCTTTTAGGATTTAATACCCTTGGATATTCTTTTGGTGTTAAGTAGCCCTGCCAGCCATTATTTCCTTGATGCCAATAGGTTGGTGTTTCGCCCACCTCGCCAAACTTTTTAGGGATAGGACCCATAATTGTCCAACCGACATTACCCGTTTTATCACCTACCATCATGTTTTGCGATGGAATACCACTACGAGCAGCAATAGTAAACGCTTGAGTCACCTTAGTGGCAAGCTCTAATTCTGTTGCTGTAAAATTAACCGCTTGCTTGTCGTGAGCAACCCAACGATACGCAAGTAGTTGGCCTTGATGATTTTCACCAATAATAGGGCCCCAAACCGTTTCTTTGATGATAACTTCAACGGGTTGCTCATCTTTTACCGCAATAATTTGTTTATGAAAGCTAAAATCTTTAGCACCATCAGGGGTCATGTATTGCTTGCCACCATTGATTGTTTCAATCTTTATTACATCATTATAGTCGCCGTAACTATTGGTAAAACCCCAAGCTATATTGCCATTACTACCAATAACCATGCTAGGCGTGCCAGGGAGTGTTGCACCAGTGACTTTTACTTGTTTTTCATTGTTAGGGTATTCAAAGCTAGCTCTAAACCAAGTGTTAGGAACTCGGATACCTAAGTGCATATCATTGGCAATAATAGCACTGCCTGTACTGCTTATTTTGCCCGATATACCCCAGTTATTAGAGCCAGGGGAATAATCGGTTTGATCTTGAGAGGAAGCATTGTTTTTCGTCAATTCAAGTACTTTTTTTTCATTTTTACTATTAGCAGATGAGGCTGACGGCCATGCTTCTTTTGGCATTGGGGATGGTTGGTATTGGCTGTTATCAATAGGAGCATCCCAAATACTGCCTTTAGGATTTAAAAAAGCATAAACATCAGCAGATAAAATGGCTTTCATTAGCCCTAAAGTACGTTCACGTTGTCCATCTTTATATTGCAAATCAATATACATACTAAAAACAGTTAAAATTGAATCTTCTTCACTCCATTGAGCTGGCTCTTGTTGTAGTAAAAGGTATTCAAACGGTTGAGATCTTATGTACTTTAATCCTTGATTCACGCCACGGGTGTAGGCTTTTAATAATGCTTTTTGATCATTGGGTAAATTATTAACTATTTTTGTGGCTCTTTCTCTGAAACGGTGAATACGAATAGATTTGTCATAGTTAAGCGCTACAGAGCCAAATAAACTCGATAGCTCTCCTGCAGAGTTACGTCTAAGTAAATCCATTTGAAAAAAACGCTCTTGAGCATGAACAAAACCTGTAGCTACTGCTATATCCAAACGGTTACTTGCTCTTATTGTTACAATACCTTGCTCATCTCGTTCGATAGTAGCGCTTTTAATTAACCCAAAGACCGTTTTTTTACCGTCTAAAATAGGTAAAGCACCCTCTATTTGACTATAAATCCAAGTTGCGCCAGAAGCGATAATAAGAGAACTGATAAGCAATAAAGAAATAGCGATTTTTTTTATCATAGTACTTTTTAACATAATAAAGAGGGTTGGAAATAATGATGATAAGTAGTGAAATAAAGCATAACTGATTAACATAAACTAGCGAAGCTTTTGTTATTTTTATTAGCTTATCAATTATACTAAAGTTTAAGTATATGTTTTGTCTCTTTTATTACGAAGATAAAAAAGTTGATATTTTCTTTAGATTTTAAGGTTAATCAAATGTTATAATTATCAATTCCTCATTAGTGTTTTTCGTTTTCGGAGTTTTAAGTGACAGAGTCAAAATCAATGTCAAAGCATGTGCAAATTGGAGATTGGATTTTCGAAGTTAAAATGGTGAGGGCGTTAAAAGTTACCGAGTATGGTCAACCGTATTCAGCTATTGCTAATTGCAATATAAACGGTGATGCTATGTATATTGATGGCTTATTAACCCAAGAAGGGCAAAATTTCACTCGTAATGATTTTAAAAGCTTTAATGAATTTTGTCATCATATGGGTCTTAAGCAATGCTCGTACCATCGATATCAAAATGGCGAATCGAAAACTAAAGATGTTATGATAACGTCTCCAGAAGAGCCAAATGTCATCAAAAATAATAGTCCAATTCATTTAGTAAAATAGCGCTGTTTTCTTAAAAATCAGCTTGAAATAAATAAAGAATTACATTTAGGATATTGTTAATTGGTTTATTGACTGCTAACGTTAATAAATTATCATAATAACTTGCTCCTTTGTTATGCCTCCTTTTGTTTTAGAAACCCAAACACTGGATAAAAATGTTGCTTACAACAGTTCACCTTGGCAACAAAATTTTCCTGTATTCTCAGCTCAACCTCAGTTAACTTATCTTGATAGTGCAGCCACTTGCCTTATGCCTAAAGCGGTTGCTGATGCTATACATTATTACCAGTGTTTTGAACATGCTAATAGTCATAAAGGTTTGTATCCCTTAAGTGCTAATGCCACAAAAATAGTTGAAAACAGTCGGATAAAAATTGCTAACTTTATTGGTGCAAGTAAATCACAAGAAATTATTTTTACTGCTGGCACTACTCACGCTATAAACCAAGTTGCTCAAGGTTATGTTAAGCAACAAATAATGAGCTTAACCAAGCAAAATAAAGTTGCTAATATTATTATTAGCGAATCTGAACACCATGCTAATGTATTACCTTGGCAGGCTTTAGCGCAAGAAACGGGGGCAGAGCTTCGCATTGCCTCAATAAGTTTGTGTGGCACTATAGACCTAACTTCACTTTCAAACTTACTTGATAATAATAGCGTGATTGTTGCGGTTAATCATGTGTCGAATGTTCTTGGCTGTGTTAATTCTATCAGTGATGTTTGTCAAATTTCTCATAAAAAAGGTGTTCCAGTTTTAGTAGATGGCGCACAAGCAGTTGGCCATTATCATGTTGATGTTGAGCAGCTAGGTTGTGATTTTTATGCTTTTTCTGCTCATAAAATGTATGGCCCTACTGGTATTGGTATTTTATACACAAAAGAAGTTTACCTTGAACAGATGCAGCCGTTGATTGTTGGCGGCGGAATGGTTAGCAAAACTAGTTTTACAGAATATAATTTATTGCCTGCACCGTTAAAATTTGAAGCGGGATCTCACCATGTTGCGGGTATTGTTGGTTTAAGTGCGGCAGTTGATTATTTATCTGCAATTTCCTTAATAGAACGGCAAAACCATTTACAACAGTTATCTTCTTACTTATTGAATGAAATGAACCAACTCGAATTTATTCGGCCACTAATTTCTTTTGAGCGCTTTACAATAGCACCTAGTATTTGTAGTTTTATTGTTGAAGGCGTTCACAGTCATGATGTTGCCACTTTTCTCGGTGATGACAATATTGCTGTGCGAGCGGGTCATCATTGTGCAGAGCCGCTACATCGAAAGTTTTTCGTCAATGCTAGTATTCGAGTGTCTTTAGGTCTATACAATAGTCACGCAGATATTGATTGTTTAGTAGCTTCTTTACAAAAAGTACATCAGCTCTTGGCTATTAATTGAGTATGTAAAAGATAATTTAAAAAACAAAATGAGAAATAGATGAATTCTTCAGAGCAAACATTATATCAACAAGCTTTGTTAGCTCATCACAAAACCCCTGTTGGCTTTGAACGAGATATAGAAGTAACGGATGAACTTGATGGTCACAATGCCGCTTGTGGTGATGATATCACGGTACAAATAAATATAGTTGGCTCAGTGATAACACAAAGCGCTTTTTCAGGTGACAGCTGTGCAATTTGCCGTGCATCAGCTTCTATTATGTGTCAACAGGTTGAGCAGCTCAGTATTACTGATTGCAGTGCACTATATTATCAATTTTTTGCTAGCCTTAATGGTAAACAAGCTTTTACAGACGTTTTTTTACCTTTAAGTACTGTTGCACAATATCCTGTACGTCAGCAATGTGCATTACTACCTTGGCAAACGTTAAACAAACTACTTTCGACACATAAGGATCTTAACTAGTGCAAGCAAACTGGCGTGAAATAGCAAAAGCTTTCAACGAAAGTAATAACTATGTCTTAGCGACTATAATAGAAACTCGCGGTGCTACTTATCAAAAAGCAGGCGCGATGATGTTGATAAATGAGCAGGGTGATTGTTTTGGCCTATTAAGCGGAGGGTGCCTAGAAGCAGATATTAGTTTGCATGCCAAGCAAGTTTTATTACACACGCAGAGCCAAGTTATTAGTTATGATTTGAGTGCTGATGCAGACTTACTTTGGGGGTTAGGTTTAGGCTGTGATGGTGCAATAGATATTTTATTACAGCCGTTGTTATTGACGAATAATTACCTGGGATTTGGTTGTTTACTGCGCAGTGTTAAAGCACAACAATCGGGATATTATCTGCAAAAGCTTCCATTAGAACCATTAGGAACGTTAGATCTCTTAGAACCGTTAGAGGCTTTGCCTAAGCCTTTTGCTGAGTTTGTGCTGTCACAAGATATTGATTACTCAAAAATAAAAACTGTTTCTGTTTCTAATGCTATGCAACAGGGGCAATTTTGCATAGTCACCCCAATAAAGCCGCCACTTAATTTGCTTATTTGCGGTGCTGGTCCTGATGTTGTCCCTGTTGCGAAATTTGCAGAGCAAATGGGTTGGCAAGTTACCTTGTGGGATCATCGTAAAAATCATTTGCAAGAATCATCGTTTAACTTATATCAGCGGCGATGTATTCGAGCTAAAGAGTCAACTATTGATGATTATAGTGCTTTTGATGCCGCCATCGTGATGACCCATAATTTAACAATGGATGGCGAGTATTTAGCAAAATTGATTGCTACTTCAACAATCAAGCTAAGTTATATCGGCTTGCTTGGCCCTAAATCTCGCCGTGATAAATTACTCACCGTTTGTGATATTGAATTATCACAGGTTCAACATCGAGTTCGTGGGCCCATAGGTTTAAATTTAGGCGGTCGAGGCGCTGAAGCGATAGCGCTATCAATAATCAGTGAAATTCAGCAGCATTTCTTTACTCACTTAAGCACAAAACAAAATAGCGAAAAAAGCGTTATTTGCGCTGTTAATGATGCTGAAATTATTAATGCTAGGGCTAAAACCCTTAAGGTTAACATTAAAAATGATATTGAATATGCCTGACTTGACTCCTCAAAAAATAGCCTTGTTATTAATGGCTGCGGGTAGTTCATCTCGCCTTGGCCAACCGAAGCAGCTTGTTGAAATAACTGAAATACAAAAGCTGCCCCAAAGCTTATTGCGCAGGCAAGTAACCTTGATGAATAACGTGTGTTTGTCTCACAATGCTAAAGCTTTTTGTGTGCTAGGTTTTCAACGTGAAAAACTAACCGAACACTTAGTTAGTTTTCCAGCTGCACAGCAGTTAACCTTGATTGACAATGCTAATTGGTCGCAAGGCTTATCAGGCTCTATTGCTAAAGGCGTAAGTGAGTTTGGTAGTGATATTAGCGCGGTGCTTATTTTTTTAGTTGATCAGTGGCAATTAACCGCCGAGAACTTAATAACCTTAATTAGCAATTGGCAACAACAGCCAGAAAACATTCACATCGCCAGTGATGGCAATAGTACTAGTCCACCGGTTATTTTTCCACGTGCTTTTTTTAAAGAGCTTATGGAGCTAGCTGGGGATTATGGCGCGAAAAAAGTGATCAAAAATAATAGGCAACAAGTTATGTTAACTGAAATGCCATCAGCATTTGCCGACTTAGATACACCTGAACAATTGAAAGACCTAAATAAAGTTAGATAAAGCGATAAAGCAAGATAAAGCAAAATAAAAAAATAAATTACATCAGTATAACGAAGGAAGATAACATGATCAGTTTAATGATAAACGGTAAACAGCATCACTATAATGATGATGAAAATATGCCACTTTTATGGGTGTTACGCGATGTTTTAAAATTCACCGGCACTAAATATGGTTGTGGTAAAGGCTTATGCGGCGCTTGCACTGTGCATTTAGATGGTCAACCTATTCGTTCTTGTACTATGCCTGTTTCAGCGATTGGAAAACAAAAAATCACGACGATTGAAGGGTTAGCAAAAAATGGCGAGCATCCATTACAACAAGCATGGCAGCAATTAAATGTGCCGCAATGTGGTTATTGTCAATCGGGGCAATTGATGTCAGCAGCAGCATTGTTGGCAGAAAATCCTAAACCAACAGAGCAAGATATTGACATAGCCATGAGTGGCAACCTTTGTCGTTGTGGCACTTATAATCGCATTAAAGCGGGTATTCAATTAGCAGCAGGCATGGACGTAACCAGTTTTACGCTAGATGACGATTTAATTGATGCATTAGCTATTGATGCAACTAAGGTAAGTGAAATTAGCAAAGTAAGTGCTAAAGCAGCAGGAGGCCAATCATGAATAAAATCGAAAATGTTAGTCGTAGAGGTTTTTTAAAAACCTTAGGCTTAGGGTCGGGCGCGTTGGTATTAGGGGTACAGTTTTCTGCCTTACTTCCTATTCCAAAAGTAATCGCTCAGGGACTCGCTTCTTCAACAGGCACAAACAAAACAAATTTTCAGCCCAATGTCTATTTAACTATCAATCGTGATAATAGTGTCGCTATTGTTGTTCATCGTTCAGAAATGGGACAGGGAATACGTACCAGTATTCCTATGATTGTAGCTGATGAACTAGAGGCCGATTGGCAACAAATTCAAGTGATACAAGGTTTAGGTGATAAGAAATACGGTAGCCAAAACACTGATGGCTCGCGTTCTGTGCGTGAATTTTATCAACCTTTGCGTGAAGCAGGTGCATCAGCGCGGATGATGTTAGAGCAAGCTGCTGCTAAATTATGGCAAGTTCCGGTCAATGAATGTAATGCTATAAAAAACCAAGTACACCATGCTAATTCGAATAAAAAGGTTTCATTTGGTGAGTTGGTTGAAATTGCTGCCAGTTTATCAGTGCCAGATAAGGCAACATTAGTATTAAAAAGTAAGCAAGATTTTCGTTTTATCGGTAAATCTAATGTGCCGCTAGTTGATGGCAAAGATATTGTTACAGGTAAGGCTATTTTTGGTTTTGATGTGAATTTACCTAATATGCGTTATGCAGTCATTGCTCGTCCGCCCGTACTTGCTGGTAAGGTAAAAAGTTTCAATAGTGAGCAAGCTAAAAAAATCAGTGGCGTAATTGATGTTATTCAATTGGAAGATTTAACTGAGCCTGCGGTGTTTAAACCTTTAGGAGGAATTGCTGTTATTGCAACCAATACATGGGCGGCGATTAAAGGTCGTGATGCCCTCGAAATTGTGTGGCAAGATGGTGATCATGCAAGTTATAACTCTGCAACTTACAAACAAGCATTAGCAAAAAGTTGTGACAACCCAACGACAGCTTTGCGTCAAAAGGGTGATGTTAGCTCAGCGATGAAAAATGCCAGTAAAGTCATCAACGCTAACTATTACGTACCACAATTAATTCATGTGCCAATGGAGCCACCAGCGGCAACAGCACATTTTCACGATGACACTTTTGATATTTGGGCTTGTACACAAACACCACAATCTGCGCAAAATAATGTTGCTCAAGCAACGGGTGTTGCCGCAGAAAAAGTTAATATTAATGTTACCTTGCTTGGTGGTGGTTTTGGTCGAAAATCTAAGCCTGATTTTGTCGTTGAAGCCGCTATACTATCCCAAAAGCTTAATGTGCCGATAAAAGTACTGTGGACGCGGGAAGATGAAATCAGAAATGGTTATTATCATGCTGTCAGTTATCAAAAATTATCTGCGGGCTTAGATGAGAATAATAACGTAACAGCATGGCGACATACTGAAGCTGCGCCCACTATCAGTTCAACTTTTGCAAAGGGTGCTGATACTATCGGTTTTGAAGCCAGTTTAGGCATGATTGATATGCCTTATGATATTGCCAATGTTTATTGCGGTGCAGGTAAAGCACCTGCTCATACTCGTATTGGTTGGATGCGATCGGTAACTAATATTAACCAAGCTTTTGCGGTATGTTCTTTTGCTGATGAACTTGCTGTAGCAAGCAAGGTTGATAGTAAAGAGTATCTCTTGTCTTTAATCGGCAAAGATCGTCATATAGATGTTAATAAAGAACAAGCAGAATATGGAAATTATGGCGAAACCTTAGACAAATTCCCGCTTGATAGTGCTCGTTTGAAAAATGTTGTTGAGCGCGTGAGTGCGATGGCAAATTGGCAAGATTTTAAAGCAGGGAAGTTGCCTAAAGGGCATGCTTTGGGTATTGCTGTACATCGCAGTTTCGTGAGTTATGTTGCTTGTGTAGTGCAGGTTTCAAGCAGTGATCAAGGAAAAATAAAGCTTGAAAAAGTATTCATGAGTGTTGATTGTGGCACAGCAGTGAACCCTGAACGGATAAAATCTCAAATGGAAGGTGCTGTTGTTTTTGGTATTTCTTTGGCTTTTTATGGTGAAGTGACCGCTAAAAATGGTGTAATCGAGCAGGGGAATTTTGATGATTATCCTATTGCTAGAATAACCGATGTACCGCCTACCGAAGTGGATATTGTAATGAGTGATGCGCCTCCTGGCGGTGTTGGTGAGCCTGGTGTTCCGCCCGTAGCCCCTGCCATTTGTAATGCTATATTTGCGGCAACAGGTAAGCGTTATAGGGAACTGCCATTGAATCAATACGATATTATTTGATATTTTTGTGCCTATGTATTTCATTCAGGAAAAAGAGTTGTATCGACTGTAGGGGGTAATTTATTGCCCCTTTGTCGGACTAAAGTCCAACCTACATAGAACACTTCAAATTCAACCAAATAAAATACTGTGATGAGACAGGTCTGTTAAGGTTTGTCTCATCATTTTTTATTGTTAGAATAGTGCATCAACAATAGCGCATAACAATTGTGCACCAACAAAATACGGTTAAAAAACCACCATGGCATCACTTCAAGATCAATTACTCAAAGCAGGTTTAACTACCAAACAAAAATCACGACAAGCAAATGCTGATCAACGCAAAAAAAACAAACAAAAGCGCAGTGGCGTACAGCACGATGAAACTTTGCAAGAACAAGTCAAACGAGACTTAGCTATAGCTAAAGCAGAAAAGCAAGAGAAAGATAATGCGTTAAATGAGCAAAAAAAGCAGCAGCTTGCTGATAAAGAACAAATATTACGTATTAAACAAATTTTAATTCATCATCAAATAAAAAATACTAAAGGGGATAATGAATATAATTATACTTTTGGCAGTAAAATTAAGAAGCTTTCTTTAGATTCTATTACTCACAAAGCATTGGTTAATGGTCGTTTATCTTTATGTGGTTTGGATGATGCTACCTATCTTGTTACCCGTGAAACGGCAGAAAAACTAGCACAATTAGATAAAAATGTTGTGCTAGTACAAAACGATAAGGTTATGGATGAACAAGTTGATGAAGACGATCCGTATGCTGATTATCAAATTCCAGATGATTTGATGTGGTAGCTAATGGTGGTAAGTTAACTTGCCATGTTTATTGTTCTAATTATTAGTGATGTGAATAGTAATAATAATTAAGTAACACTATTACTTTTGTAACTTGTTATGTAATAATACAACCATAGCAACCAATATTGAGGGGGTTATATGGCCCACGAGGATAGAAGTAATATGTCAAAAAATACTGAGTTGAGTGCTGAAAACAGCATTAATGAACAACAAACCACGCAACAACAGTTAGCTGATGCTAATAGTGAAATTGCGGAGTTAAAGCTGCAAATAGTATGGTTAGAGCGCTCATACGAGTAACGTTTTAAAAGCTAACGGTAATAAACAACTATAAAAAAGGCTAGTGTATTTATTTACACTAGCCTTTTTGTTGTTTTCAAAATAACGGTACAAGGGCTTTTTTGAAGTATTTTTTAACTTATTTTTGAACTATTTTTGAACTAATGTTTGGATTATTACATGTTTGCGATCATTTGTTTTAGTCCATATGTTTGATCCAATACTTGCATTACCGCTCGTTCGTGGTATTTTCTTTGCTAATTTTCAATTATTCATAATTTAAGGAATTTCCCATGCCAAAAGCTAGCGAGATAAAGAAAAACGCTGCGATAGAGCACAACGGTAAAGTGTTAATTGTTCGAGATATAACGCGCTCAGTACCTCAGGGCAGAGCTGGTGGTAGTTTATACCGCATGCGCTTATACGATGTGGTCACTGGTGCAAAAGTAGACGAAACTTTCAAAGCCGAAGATATGCTCAATTTTGCTGATTTAAGCCGTCGTCCATCAATGTTTTCATACGTAGATGGTGATGAGTATATTTTTATGGATAATGAAGATTACACCCCTTATAACTTAAACAAAGGTAGCATTAGTGAAGAAATTTTATTCATTAATGAAGATACCCAAGGTTTATCGATAATTATTGTTAATGATGTACCAGTAGCGGTTGATCTTCCTGCGAGTGTTGACTTAGTTATTACAGAAACAGATCCATCGATTAAAGGAGGTAGTGCTACAGCACGAACTAAGCCAGCAACCTTATCAACTGGCTTAATTGTGCAAGTACCAGAACATATCTCTACCGGTGATAAAATTAAAGTAAACACCAGTGAGAGTAAGTTTATGGGCCGTGCAGATGCTAAATAACGGTATGCAGTAAAAACTAAATACACAAAAAAAAACGATGATTACAGGTAAAATATGACTAATAACCTTGAATATCCTATTGGCACACTAGGAAAAAAATGGGACGAAGCCGACAAGCAAGAATGGCTTGAACAGCAAACTATAAAACGTTCATATCAAGACGAGGTTATTAGTAAAATTAACGTTTTATCACCTCACTTTGACATTATCCAATATGGAGCGTTATCAGTTGATGAGCTGCGATATCCATTATTTGCCTTAAAAAGTAAGCATTGGCAAAATGATAAAAAAACATTACTTGTTACGGGTGGTGTACATGGCTATGAAACGAGTGGCGTACAAGGCGCGCTTCGTTTTTTAGAAAATGAAGTTAATGATCATCACACTAATCATCACTTAAATCCTCTCTTAAACACTCTGTTAAATAATAAATCAAATTACCGCGAATCTTTTAATTTATTGGTTGTCCCTTGCGTTAGTCCTTGGGGTTATGAAACGATTAATCGATGGAACCATAAAGCCATTGATCCCAATAGATCGTTTTATGCTAATAGCCCAGCACAAGAAGCTGCAGCCTTAATGGCATTTGTTCAGTCGCTTGATGTTGATATCTTTGTGCATGTGGATTTACATGAAACCACCGATACAGACAATACCGTGTTTAGGCCAGCACTTTCAGCGCGTGATGCCATAGAGCAACAAGTTTGGAATATTCCTGACGGTTTTTATTTAGTCGGCAACACGCCTGGCCCTCAAGCTGATTTTCATCGAGCAATCATTAAAAGCGTTGAAAAAGTCACTCATATTGCGCCTGCCGATGAAAGTGGCAAGCTTATTGGTGTCGATTTAGAACAATTGGGTGTAATTAACTATGCAGCAAGAGAGCTAGGGCTTTGTATGGGGTTAACCGAAGCGAGTTATGTTACTACAACAGAAGTTTACCCTGACAGCCCTAAGTCAGATGATGAAAACTGTATTATTGCGCAAGTTGCCGCGGTAACAGGTGCGCTTGATTATATTATTGAACAAAAATTGTAGGCGGAATTTTAATCGCGCTTGTATATCTAAAAATCCACTAGAAAACTCCTTAATTAGACATACGCCCATAATTTTGTAAGACATGTCTTACAAGCTCGTAAGACATATTGCTCATTTATTATCACAATAATTACAATTTTAAGGTAAGTGATTGAATATGTTGATTTAATATATCTGTCTATATGTTGCAAACAAGTTGCAAATAAAAATTATTTTTTAACATCGTACTAAAAATTTGCTTTACGCGTATTATTAATCTTGTCAGGAAGGCACAGAGCAGGAAGCTCTTTAGTATGTTTACTAGAGTAATGATTACCTAGTGTAAGAACTACAGCAGTACGGAGTACTAAAATATTTGAAGGAGGCTTAAGGATTAAGTCGAGTGAGTAGGATTTCACTGAGGGATGAAATAAACAAGGATGTGGTCAGTTAAGGATAATTGATGTTAGGAAGACAGTGTCTGGAAGACAAAATTAGTGTTACATGGAATTAACATGAATTAACATAAAAGAATATAAGGACATAGAAAGGTATTAGCAAGGAAGTATACGGATGTATAGCTAAGGACAATGAGTAGGATTTTACTCAAAGGATATACTAAGGACAGTTTTCATGGATGAAAATGAGAACACTGAATAAAATGCAGGATGCATATAAGCTAGTTACAAAAATGCAGCTCTATGAGCTGCATTTTTTCATTTGTTTTTCTAGGCATTCAAATAAAAACCACATAAAAAATCCGCTAGCGTATATTATTTTCAGTAATTTTAGTAATTTTAGTAATTTTAGTAATTTTTAGTAATTTCAGTAATTCCAATTATCATTTTTTCTTAAAACCGTTATTTCGGCAATTTTTTGTATTTTTTCCAAGACTATTGCGGCGAAAAAACCGATAATTACCTCAATTATGATCAATGTTCCAATTGGCAGCTGTTAAATCCCTCAAGTAGAAATGGTTTAAACGCTTTTATTGCAACCCAAAATGTGGAAACTATTTCATGGAAATCAAAGTTAATTTTCTCGATAACCTCAGACTTGAAGCTAAGTTTGATGATTTTACCGTCATCGCCGATCAACCTATTCGTTATAAAGGAGACGGCTCAGCGCCAGGTCCTTTTGATTATTTTTTGGCTTCATCTGCCTTGTGTGCCGCTTATTTTGTCAAAGTGTATTGTTCGTCGCGTAACATTCCTACTGAAAACATTAGACTGTCACAGAACAATATTGTTGATCCAGAAGATCGTTATAACCAAATTTTTCAAATTCAGGTTGAGTTGCCAGAAAGTATTTCTGATAAAGACAGAAAAGGAATCTTAAGATCGGTTGATCGCTGTACCGTAAAAAAGGTAGTGCAGAACGGGCCAGAGTTTAAAGTTGAAGCAGTTGAAAGCCTTGAAGAAGATGCCGCAGCTATGCTTATGGGGCATCCAGAAGGCGATGCTAGTACTTATATTTTAGGTAAAGATTTACCACTTGAGCAAACTATTACCGACATGACCGGTATTTTGGCCTCTCTTGGAATGAAGATTGAGATTTCTTCATGGCGCAATATTGTGCCTAACGTGTGGTCTTTGCATATTCGTGATGCCGCATCACCTATGTGTTTTACTAACGGTAAAGGCGCTACTAAAGAGGGCGCACTTTGTTCGGCGCTTGGTGAATTTATTGAGCGACTTAATTGTAATTTCTTTTACAATGATCAGTTTTTAGGTGAAGAAATTGCTAATAGCGATTTTGTTCATTATCCAAATGAAAAATGGTTTAAGCCTGAGGCAAGTGATGCGCTACCGCTAGGTATTTTAGATGAGTATTGTTTGAGCATTTACGATCCTGACAGTGAACTACGTGCTTCTAATTTAATTGATACTAATTCGGGAAATGTTGAACGTGGCATTTGCTCTATTCCTTATAAACGGCACAGTGATGGTGAAACGGTTTATTTTCCCTCTAATTTAATTGAAAATTTATTTTTAAGTAATGGTATGAGCGCAGGTAATAACCTGCATGAAGCGCAAGTACAATGCTTATCAGAAATTTTTGAACGAGCGGTAAAAAGACAAATTATAGAACAAGAGCTTGTTTTACCTGATGTGCCACAACACGTACTTGAAAAATATCCAAGCATTTTAGCAGGCATTAAAGGGCTAGAAGCGCAGGGCTTTCCTGTTGTTGTTAAAGATGCATCACTCGGTGGCAAATTCCCTGTGATGTGTGTAACGCTAATGAATCCAAAAACGGGTGGTGTGTTTGCCTCATTTGGCGCTCATCCAAACTTTGAAGTAGCGCTAGAGCGCAGTTTAACTGAACTATTACAGGGTCGTAGTTTTGAAGGGCTAAACGATGTACCAAAACCAACGTTTAATAGCATGGCGGTATCAGAGCCAGAAAATTTTGTTGAGCACTTTATTGATTCAACGGGTGTGATCTCATGGCGTTTCTTTAGCGCAAAACATGATTATCAATTTTGTGAATGGGATTTCTCGGGCACAAATGAACAAGAGTGCGAAAGCTTGTTTGCTATTTTGAAAGAACTCGGTAAAGAAGCCTATATTGCTGTATTTAATCAACTTGGCGCGACTGCTTGTCGCATTCTCGTGCCAGACTATTCAGAAGTGTATCCCGTTGAAGATCTTATTTGGGATAATACCAACAAATCACTAGATTACCGTGAAGATATTTTGAATCTTCATATACTGAGTGATGACGCTTTAAAAAGTTTATTTGAGCGTTTAGAAGACAGTCAACAAGATAACTACATTGATATTAGAACCTTGATCGGTATTGAGTTTGATGAAAATACCGTGTGGGGACAGTTGACCATTCTTGAGCTTAAAATTCTTATTTGTCTTGCCTTAGGTGCGCTTGAAGACGCGATTGAATTGGTTGGAGAATTCCTACAATACAACGACAACACGGTTGAACGTGGGTTGTTCTATCAAGCGGTTAACGCAGTACTTGAGGTCACTTTGGACGATGAATTAGAGCTGAAAGACTTTATCGACAACTTTAATCGAATGTTCGGTGAAGAAAATATGAACAATGTGGTTGGCTCAGTGTTTGGTGAAGTCAGGTTTTGTGGTTTAACCAAAACCAGTATGAAACTTGAAGGTTTAGATAAACATTTAAGACTAATTGGCAGCTACAAAAAACTTCATCAAGCCCGAGGTTCAAAGCACTAAGCTAAATGAACTAAATAAGCTAAATAAGCTAAATGAGCTAAGTGATTTAAGTGATCTTGAATCTTAGCTAAATAATGTTAAACTCATCCGACCAGAACGATAACTGCTCAGGAAGATTAAACATGGCGCAAGATAAACCGACCAAAGCTCAGGCTAATAAGGCTAAGCCAAGCAAAGCTAAACCGACTAAAGTAATGGCGCTTTATAATCGAGTAACTCGTCTCCCTTTTGGCAATAAAATATTTTCTGTGATGGTTGCGCGAATGGCGCCTTATTTCAGTACTATTAAACCGTTGATTACTGAATTAAGGCCTAATTATTGTGAATGCTTTATCAAAAAACACAATAGGGTGCATAACCATATAAAAACTATGCATGTTATTGCTATTTGTAATGGTTTAGAGATGGCAATGGGCGTCATGGCTGAAGCCTCTATTCCTAAGCATTTAAGATGGATTCCAAAAGGCATGTCGCTAGATTATACCGCTAAGGCAGGATCAGATATACGCTGTGTTGCTCAAGTGGAGCCCGAGCAATGGCAAGTTGGTGATCTTCTAGTGGCAGTAACCGCCTATGACAACGAAGGTGTTGTGGTGGTAAAAGGCCATATTAAACTTTGGGTGTCTGAAAAATAGACCGCTGAAAAATAAAAGTTGTAATTACATTTTCTCAGGCAACATTCCTTTAAGCAGTAATCCGAAAATATCTGCGCCAGTGATAATGCGTTTATTTGCTCCCCAAATTAGCAGCACGTCGTGTTCAATCACACCATCGAAGTTTTTATCAATGGAGGTATTCACTTTCATTTTTAGAATAGCTTCATTTAAGGGCGTTGTTTCATCAGTGATCACAACAGGACGATGACAGTAATTGTAAGGGTCAAAATCACCTGAATGATACAAAGCTGCGCGAGAAAAACCATCTGCATCTAACACTAAGAGCGGGTAACCCTCTTCATTAGTAAGAATTACCCAACTATGATTAGTCTCATTAACTTGCGTTAAAAATGGATCATCGGCGCTTTGTTTTATTGTAGGGATAATGGGTAAATCTAATTTAGTAGGTAAGGAAATAATTGATTTAGGATCAATTATTTCTCCTTCTTCTGTAACGTGTATCTCGTCTAAAGCAAAAAAGTTTAATGCGCCTATACCTTCTACCTGATTAAGATCTGCTTCTTCAGCCGTTATATGCTGTCGGATAATATTTCTAAGCTCACTTTCTTCAAGATAAGTAATACCTTCTTTTCCTAGCCAGCCATCGAGAATAAGCGCGGTAGGTTTTGCTACCGGGTAAAATAAAAATTGATAAAAGCGTATTATAGGGGACAGAATGCTACCCATTTTTAACGCATTTCTAGAAAAGTATGCTTGTGGTGTAATTTCGCCAAGTATAGTGATTGCGATGGTTGAGAATAAAAAAGCACTGGCTCCAGCTAGCACCGAATCAGATAACATGGTTAGCAATACATTGATACCGACATTCCCCCACAATATAGTGGCAAGGAGGAAGTTTGAATCATCTCGAAGGTTTAATACTTTTTCTGCCGACTTGTTACCCTTTTTTACTTCTACTTCTAAATGAAGTCTACTTATTGAAAAAAATGCCAAGTTTAACCCAGAAAAAATTGCAGATTGCGAAATACAAAAGGCGATAGCACACCAAGTAATGACGTCAGTTGACATGTAATATTCCTAATAAAAGTTGTTAAGCACTTTAACAGTGTGAAGTATTAACTTTACCTGCTGATATAACAACTATTTAATTGCTCTTAAGGCATAAATATAGCTTATACTTTCTTATCAAATAAAAAGTGTAAATGGCTTGTTCTTGGTAATATCAGTCCCGTAGCTTTTTGTAACTTAACGTAAGGATTTTTCATGATTAATTGTATGTTAATCTCACCATCATCTCCTGTAAAAATGGGCAATGAGGAGTTGGTGAATGAATGGGAACAAGATGAAAGCACACTCTTATGGATTGACCTTAATAAGGTTGAAAAAGGTCAAGAAAAAGAGATTTTAACTCAGTTTGGCTGCCACCCTTTAGCTATTTTAGATGCACAACGAGACAGACATCCCCCGAAAATCGAGTTGTTTGAAGATTATATTTTTCTTCTTTATCGAGGCTTTGTTGCAAAAGATGATCATTTAACCTTTGAGCATGTTCAAATTAGCATGTTCATAGGACACCGTATATTAATTACCTGCCACCCTGAAAGTTCAATCGCGATAAATGCTTTATTTAACACAGGAAGTGAAAAATATTTAACTCGAAGTCCTATACATTTAGCATTAAAAATATTTCATAGTAGTTGTGGAAGTTACCTTCAGCAATTATTCGAATTTGAGTCTCATCTAGAAAAAATAGAAGACAAATTTCAAAACAGTGGCAACGATAAAATGATGCGAGAAATCACCTCACATCGTTCTCGACTCGTTAAGATTAGAAGGACATTTAATTATCATGTTACGATTGGTGACACCCTAAATACCTACCTAGAAGATGACGAAACAACATTAATTACCGATAAAGAAATACATACAGTCAATGATTTAAGAGAGCGTCTTGATCGTTTGTTGACCCTGTCTCAAATGTATTACGATATCTGTGGTGATTTAATTAATGGCTATATGTCAGTTACCTCGCATCAACTAAATGCCACAATGAGAGTATTAACCGTTATCACGGCCTTATTTGTTCCTTTAACATTTTTAGCTGGAATTTATGGTATGAATTTCGAAAATATACCAGAGCTTAAGTTCCGATATGGCTATTTTGGTTTGTTAGGTGTGATGTCTGTTATTTCTATCGGGCTTATCGTTTTGTTCAAAAAGAAACGATGGTTATAACGTAAAAAAAAGCAGCTAAAGAAACTATTGATAAATAAATTAATACGATTGAAGATAATTTTAACCTTTAATGAGTGAACTATGAGTAACAATGTCTGGTGGGGAGAATTTACTTTTGATCTTCAAGAAACAAAATGTTGGAGTGTTGGTGAACGAGCCATTTTAATTAAACGAAAAGCGACTGAATGGAATGCCTGGAATATCGAAAGTAAAGAAGAAGAGCATGATATTTTAGTGGCTGATGGCGTAAATATTAACCTAGATGACACCAAAGTGATCGGTCGCTTTTTAGAAAAAACAACATCAGAAAAAATAAAGGTTGCTCCTTTATTAGCAGACCGTACCGTTATTGCTCGTCCTTCATCACCGTTAACTATTCTTGCGGGTGAAAAAATTCAGCTATTTATCAGTACGCCTATATGGTTTTATGCTGAAACATTTCCAAGTGGCAAATGCTTAGTAGATTTACCTTTTTGGCGACCCTCTGATTCCTGGTTTGGCAGTTCAACGATTGATGGACAATTATGTTATGCAAAATTTACCACGGCTAAAACTAAACTTGAAGAGCTAGAGTTACACCCCCACAGGGCAACAACGCCCATCATGGTTATTAATAGCCATGATAAAGCCTTAACTATTAACCGAATTAATGTGCCGGTAAATTATTTAAATTTATATAGTGATGATAAAAACCAATTGTGGACATCCGGAATCTCAATAGAAATAGAAAATGAATCAGCTGATGTTGAATTAATTATTGATAAAAGCATTTCTGCTGAATTTGAACCACTCACTTTTATCAGTAGTCCACGAATATCTTCAGAGCATGGAAGATTGATCCGCAGAATTAGTAACTTGTTTGGGTAGGCATTAGCCGTTAGTTAGGTCATCATTAATTAGGTAATATAATATGGAAATCATCAATGAATTTTTTAACATGTTTAAAGCATCTAATTTGTATACCTTAATACAGGCATTAATTCTATTTGCCGTTGGTTATTTTATTGCGAAAGCAATAAGCAGTGCCATTGAAAGAGTTGCTGAAAGCAAAATGACAACACACGGCCGGTTTTTATTAAAAAGAACGGTGTTTTACACGTTATTAGTGTTATTTGCTTTGTCAGCATTAAAACATATTGGTATAGATTTAACGATATTACTTGGCGCGGCGGGTATTTTTACTGTTGCCATTGGTTTTGCTTCTCAAACGTCAGCGTCTAACCTAATAAGTGGCTTATTTTTGATGATAGAAAGACCTTTTTCAATTGGTGATGTGATTAAAGTAAATGACATTGTCGGTGAAGTCATTTCGATTGATTTATTATCGGTTAAGCTAAGAACATTTGATAATTTATTTGTCAGAATACCGAATGAAAGTATGATAAAAAGTGCCGTGACAACCATGACAAAATTTCCTATTCGAAGAGCTGATCTCAAATTAGGTATTGCGTATAAAGAAGATATTGAAAAAGTGAGAGATATTTTATTAAAAATAGCGGAAAAAAATGTTATTTGCTTGGAAGAGCCAGCACCACTATTTATTTTGACAGGGTTTGGAACATCATCTGTTGATATTCAGTTTTCAGTTTGGTCAAAAAGAGAAAATTTTCTAACACTCAAAAACGAAATGTACCAAAATATTAAGAAAACGTTTGATGAACAGGGCATCGAAATACCATTTCCTCATCTTAGTCTTTATGCGGGTTCTCAAAGTAAGCCTTTTGATGTTTTGATGACTAAGCAGTCAAAAGGCACTGAAGAGAATTCAGAAAAATAGTTAATTGACAATGCTAAAAGCCAGTTGGCTAGGCACGGTAACAAAATTTGTTACAGTGCCTTTGTTACAGGGTCTATCCTTATATTACAAACGATAGCTATTATTACCGTTAACATAGTCTAAGTGCTTCTCAACCGTTAACCCGTTAAACATATTGTTGAAAACAGCTTTAAGTTTTTCATTTTTATCAACGCTATCGCCCTTAAAATAACTATGTTCAGAGTTTGCACCGTCAGTTACATCAATATAAATTGCATTAGCACTGTTTAACTTTTTAAGGTAATGTCCAAGTCGTGCAAGTTGTTCTTTTCCTGGCTTAATACGTGAAGCTTTTAATGCCGAGTCATCTTCGTTAATTACAATATAAACCCGTTTTCGGGCATCAAGTTTTTCAACCCAATCAGCATGCCTGTTATTATTGGCATCTGCAGCAACTAAACAAATATTATCAAACACTAATTTTGAAGTTGAATTATCACTTGTCATTAAAGAGTGTTTTAACAGATAATTTCCCATGCTGTGGCATAGTAAATTGATTTTAACAACACAAGATTTATCAACTAACTGAGAATACAAAGCAGAAGCTGCCATTGGGTTTTTATTGTCTGGGTACTTAGTATTAACCTTGATTTTTATGTTTGTAATAGCTGCTTCTGTTAACAAGGAGTGAAAAAAATTAATTTTTTCAACAAACCGATTAAAAGCACCAGATGAGGCTCGGGCATCAGATTTATCACTGAGATATGAAGCGGTTCCTGAAATGGCACCACCGCCATTGGCTGGCCAAGTAAAAGGAACAACGATGACATTGTAAAGCGTCTCAAGCTCGTAAGCTGTTTTTAAAACATCACTAACATCGTTATTATAACCATGCGCGAAAAAGAGAATGGATTTACGCTCTTTTTGAGCTTTTTCAAATAATTCACAAGCAACAGTCAGTGAGCCATACCAGTTTTTTTGTTCATCAATATTTAAATGAAACTTATCTTTTAAACGTTTAACTTCTTGTGTAGTAAGCTTGTTGTCAACATGTTCTACAGACCAACCTGTACCTTTTTTATTTACGTTAACTGCACGTAATTCATTTGGTCCGCTAGGATTTGGCGTTTTTCCAAAAATGCCGAGCCCTTTGCCTTTTTTTATGACTCTGTTCGTTATTAAATACATCTTAATCTCCTTTTAAGTGTTCATTAATCAGATAGGTGATGTTCGGTAATAATTAAAGTTCATAAAGCGGCAAATTTCCAATTTATACTAATTTAAATATTCGATGGGATTAATCGCGTTCAATACATTTCAACTCTTTCTTATATTGATGATTACTCTGAACATAATGAGCAGCGCCTTTTTCAAGCATGATTTTGGTTTTGTCATCGAGTTGTTTAATCACTTTTGCTGGCGAGCCCAATACTAAACTACCGTCAGGTATTATCATATTTTCTGTTACCAAGGCATTGGCACCCACTAAACAGTTTTTGCCAATTTTGGCACCATTTAACACTACGGCATTTATACCAATTAAACTGCCTTCACCTATAGAGCAGCCATGTAACATTGCTTTATGACCAACTGTGACATTTTCAGCAACGGTAATGGGAAAACCTTCATCGACATGCAAAATACACCCGTCTTGAATATTTGAATTGTCCCCTATGTTGACTTGTGCTAAATCTGCTCTGATCACCACATTAAACCAAATACTGGTATTATCGCCTAATACTACATCGCCAATTACACTGGCGTTTGGTGCTATAAAGCAACTTTTTGAAATATATGGAGAAAGTTCACCTAACTGATAGATCATATGTTTGTACCTTAATGTTTAATTATTGAGTCTAATCTTTTAACGGTAATATTATCGAAAAAATACTGCCTTTATTTATTTCACTGGTCACCGTTACCTTACCTTTGTGAGCTAATGCAATATGTTTAACAATAGATAAACCTAACCCTGTACCACCTAACTGCCTGCTACGTGCTTTATCTACGCGATAAAAGCGTTCAAATAATCGCGATAAATGTTCTTCTGGAATACCACTGCCTTTATCTTCAACGCTTATTTTTACTTCATGGTTTTGCTTTATTACTGTTATTTTTATTTCACTGTTGCCATTACTGTATTTAATCGCGTTGTTTAGCAGGTTGATAATCGCTTGTTCTATTAATGAGGAGCTATGCTTAAGTGTTATTTCTTCGGCGTTGTTTAATATAATGTCTATGTTTCTTTTTAACGCTTTGTCTTTACAAAGAAAAATAGCGTTACTTAACGCGAGTGTAATAGACTCATCTACAAAGTCAATTTCATTAATTTCTGTTTCTTTTTCTATTTTAGATAAGGTTAATAAGTTTTCAATAATACTTTCTAAACGAATGGAATGTGTATGTATAACTTCAATAAAATAAGCCCTTTTTTCTTGAACTAAGTCAGGAAATTCTATTAACGTTTCAGAAAGTCCTTGAATAGCGGTAAGAGGTGTTCTCAGCTCGTGCGATACATTGGCAACAAATTCTTTTCTTTGCAATTCAAATTCTTTTAGTTTGGTTATGTCATTAAATACTACTAGGGTGCCACATTTGTTTTTATGTATATCAAGTAAAGGCGCTGATTGGGCAAATAGTACTTGTTCATGTTCAACGTTATTATGAATAATAATTTCTTGCCCTACAGGGGTATTTTGTTGCAGGGCAAATAAAATAAGGTTATGTAATTCAATATTTTCTATAACATTTTTTAACTTAACACCTTCAATGTTTTTTTCTGAAATTTTTAAAATATTGTAGGCTGCTTGGTTGATACGAAGAATTTTTTTGCTACTATCAACGGCAATAACCCCTTCAACCATACTAGAAAATACGGCTTCTTGTTCATTTCTTTGGTTAAGAATAGTTTCAATGCGTTGATTTAATTGAATGGCAATTTCGTTAAATGCTTGGCCTAATTGTTCAGACTCAAGCGAGTCATTTGAATTTAATTGCACGCGGCTGGAAAAGTCGCCTTTGGCTAATCGTTGCGCTTGTACTTTCATTGCTTCTAGTGGTCTAACTAAAGCTTTAGACATCCACCAGCTAGCAAAGGCTGTAATGATGATGAGAATAAAAAAGCCTAAGGATACTTTATAATAAATACTCCATAAAGCATTTTGCAGGGTATCTAATGGGGTTGACGTTCTCATTATGCCAATTAGCTTGTTTTGAGCGATTATAGGCATAGCAAAATACATTGAATCTATTGCTAGCGTGTGACCATATCTTGTTGATAAACCTTTACCAACAAGTATTGCTTGTGCAATCTCAGGGCGGTTTTTGTGATTGTCCATTGTTACGGGATCTTTTTTATTGTCCCCAATAATCTTTCCTGAAGGCAAAATAATAGTAATTCGAGTTGATGAGTCGTCACCTAGTTGTTGAGATTTTTTTTGAATTTCTTGAAAATTTTTCGATTGAATAAGCCGAGAAAATTCAGGTGTTAAAATTTTTGCTCTTATTTCTAGGTCGACAGCACGCTCTTGATAATAGAACGATTTAAATGACCAAAGCGCAATCATTACAATGGCGAGTAATGAGATAAATGAAATAATCAAAAAAGAGGGGTACAACTTCCAAAAAAGCGTTTTGCGTTTTATTGTCATTTTATATTCGTTAGTGAGTCTTTGTTGTAATAGATTGTTGTTTGTATTGTACATTAAAAGCATTTAAATATAGCCCTAGCCAGGGGATAAAAGTAAATAGAACAAGTGTTTATTCAATCACTCTTAGCGCTGGTGACACTTTCTTTCGAGTACAGTAGAACTTTATTCCGCCCTTGGTCTTTAGCTAAGTAAAGTGCAATATCAGCTTGTTTATACAGGTCATCATAATTAGCTTTTTTCATATTACCTAAAGCAACACCGATACTTGCTGTGATTGTTGATTCAAAGGACCTTGCCATACCTTCAATACAACCTCTAACTCTTTCAGCAAACGCACATGCAGATTCATCACTGCTATTCATACTCAAAATGACAAATTCTTCTCCACCTATACGGGCCAATAAGTCATTCTTGCGACAGAGCCTTTTAATAGTATCTGAAATAGCGACTAGGATCTCGTCACCAGCATCGTGACCAAAATTGTCGTTAATATCTTTAAAATGATCGATATCTATCAGTAAAAATGCCATTTGAATGTCCTTCCCTTGAAATGCATTGATTTTATGATCAAGAAAGCGACGATTTCCAATCCCCGTTAAAGGATCGGTTTCAGAGACTTTTTTTAATGTTTTATTCTTGGCTTCTAAACGAGCGATTACCTGTTTTCTTAGCATCAATACGAGAAATAAAACTAAACTGATTAACGAAATAACAATAACCGCAAATAAATACAATGAAGCGTGTCGAGATTCTCGTTCGCTAATCAGTAATTCTTCTTGTAGTTTTATGTAATCTCGTTCCATTTGTAATTGATTTTCTAATTTTTGAACAATACCTTTTTGTACTAAAGGTTGAATTTTATTTCTTCTCTCAATGTATTCTGACTGAATTGTTGCAGCAGCTTCAAAATTCTCTTGGCTTAATTCTAATTTGGCTAAATTCTCATACAGTGCCATTTCACTTTCCAGTGATATTTTATCTTTTACTTCAATGATGCCCTTTTGATATAAGTCAATGGCTTCTTTTATTTGGTTCGTTTGAATAAAAACGTCAGCTAGTCCTAAATATGCTGCTGCAACAGCAGGCGGATAAGAGCTGCCTTGTTCATCGTTTATAACAAATTTATAGAGAGATTTAGCAGCTGAAAACTCTTTTAATGAATTATACACATGAGCTAAATTAACAGATGCTTCACTAAAGCTAAAGTCACTGATATAAGACTTATTGCTTATCACTTTTTCTAATAATTTTTGGGCTTTGAGTACATCTCCTGACTTTAATAAAGATACACTTAAGCCAACAGAAGCATTCAATTTCATTTCAATGTCATCAAGTTCTGTATTAATTGCTATTGATCTTTCAAAATATTTAGCGGCATTAGTGTAGTCATTTTGAGAATTTAATACATTTCCTAGGTTATTATAAACCATCGCTAAATCTTTTTTATTATCGCTTGATTTAGCAAATTTTAACGCTTCAATGTAGTATTTTATTGCATTATCATGATCAATAAGATACTCGTAAAATACGCCCATTACTCTATTTGCAACAGAGATTAAATGATAATCTTTGCTATCATTTGCGCTATTAATTGCTTGATTCAAATGAGCAAAAGCTTCTTGATTTAAGCCTTGGTACATTTCAGCTTGTCCAAGCAAGCGTAATACGTTTGCTTTAACTAAATTATTATCATGTAGGATAGAAAAGGCTAATGCTTGTGCTGAATAATGTGCTGATTTTTTTGGATCAATATAAAGATAATAATGTGCCAATTTAACTAATGGCTCTTTTCGAGCTTCATCATTTAGAGAAAGTTCTATTAATGTTGATTTTAACGAATCAACATTAACTTCATTCGCTAAAATAGGTGAGATTGCAGTCAAAGATAATAGAAATATTAATATCCATTTAATCATTTTAAACCTTTTATTCTAAATAATAGTGTTCAATATACAATACATTTTAAAGTTACATTGCATTTATTGTTTACGGTAGAGCACTTGATTTACAGACTATAAGTTTAGCTTAATCATATTATTAACGTGATACATCATAAATGTCTACCTCCATTTTTGAAATATCAAAACTAGATTGTTTTGCTATCGTCAAGACAAGTTGTTTAATAATATCGCCATATTGGTCTAGCAATCTCTTTCTATATTTCACAACAAATATAATGTGATAGGCGATCAGGAACTTTGCGTGATTCATTGTTTTGTAGTCACTCATGAATAAATAAGTCCTTTTTGATGAAAGACGATGCCGATTTGCTTCATATTCTTCACAAAAGATTTCATACCGTTCGTGAATTTAAGATATGCCCCTTTGTTCTGCATACCTTGAGCTACATAGATTTGTCCATTCCATGTGATCAAATCTTCAGGTTGTATTTGTGAGTGTTGCTTGCGAATCGACGGAGAAAATCCATTTCTGTTTTTCTGCAAAGACCGATTATTCTTGCGTTTAAAAGTAATTGTACGTTCACTTGCTCTATATTGATTAGATCCACCCGCAATCACAAAAGCATCATTACTGTGTAATTTTTCGATACCGTGATGATAGCGATTTTCCTTGGTAATATAGCCAAATGTTTCAATTGCATTAGGGAGTAATTTTAATAGCTGTGATCGTCTTACGTTCATTGTTGTCGCGGATTTCAACGTGTTTTTCATAATCACTGACAGTGACCACTTTCCTGCATGTAAGTAGTCTTGAAGCAGAGCTTAAGTTTGTTTAACAATTTTGGTGATATTTAGGCTGTTTAAATTCATTAAGACTAGTGCTATCAGGTAATAGCTCTAGCTTAATGTACTGCCGGGATCGTTCAATAACTAAAAGTGATCGTTTAAAAATTTTCCTTAGTGAAGCATTACTTTAGTTCATCAATAAATGATACCGCACGACCAATATAACTAGCCGGTGTTAATAAGCATAGTTCGGCTTTTACGCTATCAGGTAATTCAAGGTTGTTGATGAATTCACGCATAGAGTCAGCATTAACACGTTTACCGCGCGTTAACTCTTTAAGTTTTTCGTATGGTTTTTCAATACCGTAACGGCGCATCACTGTTTGTACTGGCTCGGCTAATACTTCCCAGTTATTATCAAGCTCTTTCGATAGGTTTTCTTCGTTAACTTGTAACTTGCTGATGCCTTTTAATGTTGATTGGTAAGCAATGATAGTGTGACCAAAACCAACACCTAAGTTACGTAAAACCGTTGAATCGGTTAAGTCACGCTGCCAGCGAGAAATAGGTAATTTCTGAGCAAGGTGGTTAAATATTGCATTGGCAATACCTAAGTTACCTTCTGAATTTTCAAAGTCAATTGGATTAACTTTGTGTGGCATGGTTGATGAACCAATTTCGCCTGCAATAGTTTTTTGCTTGAAATGACCTAGAGCAATATAACCCCAAGCATCACGATCAAAATCAATTAAAATGGTATTGAAACGCGCGACAGCGTCGAACAATTCAGCAATGTAATCATGCGGTTCAATTTGTGTTGTAAAGGCATTCCAGGTTAATCCTAATGAACTAACAAACTCATCAGCAAATTGATGCCAGTTAACTTCTGGGTAAGCACTTAAGTGAGCATTGTAGTTACCAACAGCACCATTTATTTTACCTAAAAGTTCAACCGCTGCAATTTGCTTACGTTGACGTTGTAAACGTACATAAACATTCGCCATTTCTTTACCTAAAGTACTAGGAGAGGCAGGTTGTCCATGAGTACGACACATCATAGGGATAGTTTTATATTCAATTGCTAAACCTTTAATTTGTGCAAGAATTTCATCAATAGCAGGTAATAACACCTGCTCACGACATTCTTTTAACATTAAGCCGTGAGAAAGGTTATTAATATCTTCAGAAGTACAAGCAAAATGAATAAACTCAGTAACCGCATTTAATTCAGCATTGTCGCTAATTTTCTCTTTTAAGAAGTATTCAACTGCTTTGACATCGTGATTGGTAGTTGCTTCAATTTTTTTGATACGTAAGGCATCTTGCTCACTGAAATTACTAACAATGCTATTTAACGCTTCATTTGCCGCATTACTAAAAACAGGAACTTCTTCAATGGCTTTACTCGCACTTAATTTTTGTAACCAACGCACTTCAACGGTCACACGGTATTTGGTTAAACCAAATTCACTAAAGATAGGGCGTAAGTCACTTGTTTTACTGCCGTATCTGCCGTCTACTGGCGATATTGCGGTTAACGCTGAAAGTTCCATGATGTATTCCTAAGTTAAAATTTATGTTTAAAAGTATTAGTTTAAAGTCTTAAAAGGTATAGTTTAAAGGTATAGCTTAAAAGGTATAGCTTAAAAGGTATAGCTTAAAAGG
>TARA_R110002167_G_scaffold332015_1_pt1 | contig 46180 bp, 56 predicted proteins | sample TARA_R110002167 | Tara Oceans TARA_R110002167 (sample SAMEA4398238) | marine metagenome | biome: Polar Biome; feature: [MES] marine water layer (ENVO:01000295) within the mesopelagic zone...; material: water (ENVO:00002006), including particulate matter (ENVO:01000060) such...
ATAGACATAATACTGATCCATAACGAAAAAAGCCAACACTATCTGTGTTGGCTTTAGCTCCTCCTCTTGGGCTCGAACCCTCTTTATTTTAGTTTACTAAAACACCCCTAAAAAGTGGGTTAAAAGTAAAGAAAAAGCCCTTTTTTAGCCTTTATAGGTGGTTTTTAAAATTAAGTAAGATTAAGGGAAATTAAAAAAATGTCGGGAATATGTCGGGAAAATTTTAATTTCCTCTTATATTTACCTCTATGAAAGTACGCTTTTTCATTCGGGGTAAAAATGGACAATTCCAAAACATCTATTGCCGTTTTTGGGTGGGCCGGGAAATAGACCAAACAGCCAAAACAGGATTGGCCATAAATTCCAAAGACTGGAACCCAACAAAGCAACAGGTTAGACCAAAGGCATTAGTTAACAATAGGGATTTTATAAACTCAAAGCTCAATCAATTACAAACACATATCTATGATGAATTTACCTTGGCCAATGGTTCCGGGGCTTTCATTACTCGTTCATGGCTTAAGGAAACGATAGAATCATTTTTTGGAAGGGTGGTAAAGGATCAAGCATATAAAATTTACTTTTCTGATTGGGTTAAAAACTTCATTGAGGAAAACAACCGCCTGAATAATGGAAAGCCACTTGCAAAAACCACTTTGAACCACTACAAAAACGCCTTAGCCAAAATTGAAAAGTACCAAGAATATAAAAACACCAAATACAAGTTTGAAGAAATAGACCTGACTTTTTACCGGGGCTTTGTCTCTTTTCTTAAATCAAAACAACAATTAACCAATAACACAATTGGAGGCGTAATAAAGCGTATTAAACTATTTTGCAAAAACGTTGAATTGGAAGGGTTGCCAATCAATCAACAATACAAGCATTCTGAATTTTCAGCTATTACCAATGAAACCCAAGACGTTTATTTAAATGAAACAGAAATAGACTTAATTTTTCACCATGATTTTACAGGTAACCCAAGGTTAGATAATGTTAGGGACTTGTTTATTATCGGTCTTAGAACAGGCTTAAGAGTGTCGGATTTTTTAAAGCTTAAGGACTTCAATTTTAGCAAAAATCAAATTGATGTAGTAACGGTTAAAACAGGCCAAAGGGTAATAATACCCATGCACCCACAAATAAAGGAGGTGTTGGAAAAAAGAAACGGGGCTTTACCTAAAAGAATATCAGACCAAAAATTTAATGATTACGTCAAAGACGTATGCGAAGCAGTAGGAATAAAAGACCCGGTACAGGGTGCAAAGATCAACCCGGAAACCAAACGAAAGGAAGCCGGGATTTATCCAAAATTTGAGCTTATTAGCTCCCATACGTGCAGGCGGTCTTTTGCTACTAATCTTTATGGAAAGCTCCCTAACCTTACAATAATGGCTATTACGGGCCATACAACGGAAAGCGTATTTCTAAAGTATGTGAAGTTATCAAAAACAGAACATGCCCAAAAATTGGCAGGTATTTGGGCCAATGAACCAAAGGAGGCAAAGCCTCTAAACCCTATTTTAAAAGCAGTTAAATAACTATTAAAACTATGATAAGGATAGACGAACAAAAAAATGAAGTGGTAATTACTTTACCTAAAACAGACAGGTCTGAAATAGCAGAAATAAGAAAGGCTCTTTTGGATTTAATTGCAGAATATAATTTTGAGGATTTCGGTTCAAGTGCTCAGGGTACAATGTATTTTACCACAAGGTTAATAAAAGCCTTAGACTTTGATATTGAAAGCGAATAATAAGACCTAAATAGGGCCCTTGGTACATTCTAGGGCTAATGGTTACCCTTTTGGATTAATTGAGCCTAAACAAATAAAAATGTCGAACGATACAAGCAAATACAAAGCAAAATTTCCTATTTACCCTAAAGATGAACAGGAAAGGGAATTTAAAAAAGCTGTTTATATTGAAGATAAACGCCAAAAGTTAGACAGGATTAGGGAAGTAATTGCAATGCATCCTGATAGGTTTAAAAAGAATGCAGGGGAAGATGAAAAATACAATACCGCCTTTTTAGAAGCCATTAGAGATGAAAGCAAAAGAGAGGAAATAGGCCAATTACAAAGCATGGGCCTATTTTACGGGTGGGCAAAACAAGCATATAAAAGGCGTTTGGAGTTGGAAATTTATATTGATTCAATTTTAGATGAATGCAAAAAGAAGCAATCCAAGCAGGAAAAAATTAATTTTTTAATAGACAAACAATTTGATTCTCATAATGATGTTTACGACAATGATTTGGAAAATTTGGCCTTTAAAGAGGAGACAGAAGCCCGGATTATTGACGAACTACAAGAAGAAATAAGAAAGATTACGGGGCGTAATGAAGTTGTTCAACAGGTTGAAATAAAGCCTATCCAATGGGGTTTAGACCAATCAATTTTAGGAACTGTTTTTGGGGTTCTAGTTGACGAAAAGACCATTTCCGGGAATAAAGCAGAATGTTTACGACATTTAGTAAATATGTTTGAAAATGTAAAAGAAACCACTTTAGAGGGGGCTATTTACTTTAAAGTAAAGGATTCAGGATATAAAAAATACAATCCTAGGGCCAAAAAATTAACTGAAACATTTGTAACAGAACTTATAAAATTAAGTAAAAATAAACCTATGTAATAACACTCATATTACTATTAAAATAAATGACCTAACAATTATTGCACCCAAATGGGTTAATTTATGAATTAAAAAAATAAATGCCTTGAATTGATTTTCAGGGCATTTTTTTGCACCCAATTGGGCCCCAAGTCATATTTTTTGGGCCTTCTTTGGTCTTGCTCTTTTTTAATCCTTTGTACCATACTTAATAAACAAACAGTATGGAAAATAAAGAAATTAGTACACTACAGATTCAAGGGATAACAGCCGAAACCCTATTCAAGAAATTTGAAGCAATAGAGGGCCAAATCAAGGCCCTTTCCGAAAGCAACACCAATGCACCAACCCAAGAAATAAAACTTCTTAGCAGACAGGAAACAGCCCAATTGTTAGGGGTGTCTTTGGTTACAATTCATAATTGGGTTAAGGGTGGTATTATTAAGGCCTACCGGGTTGGAAACAAAGTAAGGTTTAAGGAACCGGACATATTAGAAGCTTTAAAGCAAATCAATTCTAATCATAGGTAGGCCATGAAACCCACGGAAAAAACAGCATTGATTTTCAAAGCACTTGACGAACTGGCAATAATTGAGCACCTGCCAAACGTCAAAGAAAAGCTTATGTCCTTTGAGGTGGTAAAGGACATTCTAAGCCCTTGCAATGATGTCAACGGCCCTGCATTGATTCATATAAATACCGCCTTAAGGCTAATTAATAACCCAATAGGCCAAACGTATTACTTGAATGAATTGTCGGGTTTTGTCTCCTATCAATTGGGTAAAGCATTGGATTACCTTCTTTAATCAATTCAAAATGGTTGACGGGGTTAAAGTTAAATGCTTGGGGGTGGATGCCATAGAATGGGAGAAAAACAGCCTTTTAACCTTCAAAAGTGGCATTGATATACAGACAGGGGAAATAATGGAAAATGGCAAAAGAATAGCCATATTTCAAGGATTGCAATTCCATTTAATACCCTCCACGGTATCAGATACAACCCATTGCTACATAAAGGGTTCACTAGCGAAATACTACACCCAAGGCCAAACAAACGCCTTTGATTTTACCGCCTCCATGCTTGGCAATGTCCTAAATGATTTATGGGAGAAATTCGGCATTGACCCGGCCAAAGCTATTTTGGAAAGAATAGAAATAGGGGTAAACATCATTCCACCAATTGAAGCAAAAAAGATATTTAAGGGCCTGATTGCCTATAAAAATAATGCGTTTAAGGCTTTCAGCGTGGCAAATACTACCCTTGGACAATGTATAGGAATGCCCAATTATCAGACAATAAAAATATACAACAAAGCCAAACAAGACCCTAAGGCCCCGGCCAATATGATAAGGATAGAAATTGCATTTATGCGAATGTCTCCATTGAAAAATTACGGAATAAAAACCCTTTCAAACCTGACAGCCCCCAAGGTAGCCCCGTTGTTGGGTAAATTATTACAGGTGTGGAATGATTGCATTTATACCGATGGAAACAGGAATTATAAAGGCATGTCGAAGTTTGAGCGGTCAAAGTGGCTGTTTTATATCAACCCTAAAAAGTGGGAAGATTTGGGAAAAAAACAACGGTACAGAATGAAAAAGCATTTCGCATTATTAAACACAAAATACGGCATGGGAAACACCCAACAGGAAACAGCAAAATTGATAGCTGAAAAAGTAAAGGAACTGACAGCCGAAACACTGGAAAAAAGTGTCCACCTTTTACACGACTTTTCCAAGCCAAAAGGAAGCCAAAAACTAAAACCTAAATGTCCACCTTTTACGCATTTAGATGAAGGCGTAAAACGTGGACAAAAGGAGACCCAAAAACCCAAGGAGAAAGCATACCAAAAAAAGTGTCAAAAATGTATCGTTTGTAAGGTCAATATATCAAGCCTTAAAGCCGGGGCCAAATACTGTTCAAAGCATTGCAGTAATTCCTTTCATGCCTCAAATAGAACAGCCTTAAGGAGGGCCCGGATTGAGAAAGAAAAGGAACAATTACAAAAACTATTAAGGGCCATTGAAGCAAAGGAATATTGGTGTTTGATTTCTTACCAAATGGGCAATGATTCATTTGCAGTTGTATTGCATCAAAATGAAATAAACATTTCAAAAGCTGAAAAAATAAAGGTGTACCGGGTTGAAGTTTCCACAAGCTCCGAATTTACCAAGGCTATTACTTTGACTTCTTACCGGGCACGAAAGATAATTAAATCAATCAATCAATTAAATTTTACAAACTATGAGAATCAAAACGAATGAAGCGACAAAGCAAGAAGTTAAAAGACTTGCAAAAAAAGGTTTAGGATACAAAAAAATTGCAAAGGCTACAGGGCTAAAGCAGACAACCGCCCGTTATTGGCTTCGTAAATTGAGGCCTAAAACAGCTAAGGAGAAAAGAAAGGGACAATTAAAGACCTTTGAAATGATGTATAAACGGGGCTTGATGATTAATGAAATAGCTGAAAAAATGGGTGTATGTTGGTTAACGGCCCACTTAATGAAAAAAGAATTATCGGGGCTTAAGACCTACAAAAGGGACAAAGCAATTGAGTTGTTTAACAAAGGAGTTAGTTTAAATGATATTTCAATTTTCCTTAAAATTTCCCGGTCTTATGCTTTACGGCTTACAAAGGAATGTCGGGAAATTCAACAAAATTAACTTTTGATTACAAAACGTCCACGGGAATGCGTTTATAGTTTATTTAACCTTCAAATATTGCTCTAAATGAGCTTTCCGGGACATAATGGAGGCAATTAAATAAGGAATTACCCTAAGAATTGGCCCTGTATGGCTTTAATTAGCTACCGGGGGGCTTTGGCTTATTCGATTCACTAAAGGCCGTAAAATGGCTTTGAAATGGGTACGTTTAAAAACAATCCTCTTACTTCAATTTAGTATCATTTTAGGTTAATCGAATTTTAAAATACGCTTTATGAAAACAATAAATGTAGAACAAAGAAAACAAGCCTATAAATATTACTGCATGGGATTAAATAGTAAGGAAATAGGCAAATTGGTAGATGTTAGTTTTAGGACTGTTCAAAATTGGATGCAGTCGGAAAACTGGAAAGGTGAAACCATTGGGCCCAAGGTGCCCCCGTTAATGGTAAAGGCTCTTGAATTACGAAATAACGGTTTGTCATTGAATGAGATTGCAAAGGCATTATCTATTTGCCGTACAACTGCTTTTAAGTATGTGAAACAGGCCAAAGAAAATGAGTAGAGAAATTTAAAAAACTGTCATTTTTCGGGAAAATGTCGGGAAGATCAAAAATAAAGAAGCCGTAAAATATTGAACATCAACACTTTACCGCTTCTTTGTTGCTCCTCCTCTTGGGCTCGAACCAAGGACCCTCTGATTAACAGTCAGATGCTCTAACCAACTGAGCTAAGGAGGAATTTGTTTTTCTTTTTAGGCCTTTGCCTTAATTGAGATGCAAACATAACAGGTAAGTTATTTTTTTCCAAATATGAGATGATGGTTTTTTTAATTTATTTTTCAACAAAATAAATTCTCATTCAAAATCAATCACTTAGGGAAATAAAAAAAATTGTTAAATAAATTTATTCTATACCTGTCTCCCCAAAATTAATCCGGTTAGTTATTTTTGATTGGAATCGCTTTTAAATATTCAAAAATAAATTAAATTTGCCATTCCTTTGAAAGCAATCAAAAGGATTATTAACAATCTCGGGGTGTGGCGCAGCTCGGTAGCGTATCCTGACAAAGGTCAGGAGGGTCGCCTGAACGAACTCCCGTTAAAATTAAAATAGTAACAATTAAATAAATCTCGGGGTGTAGCGCAGCTCGGTAGCGTACTTGCATGGGGTGCAAGGGGTCGCAGGTTCAAATCCTGTCACCCCGACTTGACGGGACAAAGTAGAAAAATCTATTTTTGTCCCGTTTTTATTTTTAGCTAATCCGTTATTAATCAACTGAATATAGCTTACGAATTCGTTGCGTCTTGCGGTTCGAACTTTGCTTCCGTCAAAAACGATTTTTTCGGGATAAATCGAACCAATATCTTTTCTTACCTCTGAAAGGTTCCCATTTTTAACTGATGTGCCTATCTCTTTGATTTTTGTCAGCCCCTGCTCAATCAGCGTTTGCACATTGTCGATATCATGATTGAACTTGGTCAATTGCAATTCCAGAGCCGATATCTTTGCTCCGTATTCTGTTTTCATTTCCCGGTAATCAGAAGCATCGATTTGCCGTGTGGCCAATAGCTCCCTTACATGGGAGAGCCGACTTTCATAATCTTTGATCTGGTTAAGGATTTCTTTCTTTTCTGTTTGCACTTCCTGTGTCTGCTCAAGGTAATCCTTGGTGACTATTTCCTGGTATAATTTTTTGTCCCGAATATCGGGGATAAACCGCAGCAAATCCGCCTGGATGGCATCGTTCACTTTCCCGGCATTTGTACGATGTTTACAGCCTCCCTTGCAATGGTAATAAGCATAATAGCGGTATCTCCCTTTTGACTTGCTACCTGTCAACAGTTTTTCGCATTCGGGACATATCAAAAATCCCCTGAAAGGGAATTCATCCACTGTCTCGACCTTCGTCCGGTAATTTCGGCCCCTACCGTCCAATGTATCCTGAACCTCATTAAACAAACTCTCAGAGATGATCGGCTTGTGCTGCGCCTTAACAAAATATCCTTCCTCGTCTTTAAACGGCGGCACGAATAGCTTTCCGCAATAAAGCGGATTCCTCAGCACCTGCCAAAAAGCATTTTTGCTGCATTTAAGCCCTTTCGTCCTCGCTTGCTTCCAGACTTGTTCCGTATTAAAGACTCCCTTGTTAACTTCGTTAAAAGCCCATTTCAGGATTTCGGCATCCGGTTCTTTGGGTGCTATGTATTTTTTGCCGTATTCATCCGATTTATTGATATATGCTACCGGAGCCAGCCCCATGTACCGTCCTTCTTTCTTTGCACGGCGCATGCCGTAAAATACGTTCAATGCCCTGCGGTCGTTTTCCACTTCCGGAGCGGCCAGATAAAACGCCAGCATCATTTTGTTCTCCGGGATCTCCAGATCCAAAGGTTGTTCAATTGCTTGGGGTTCCACGCCTAAGCGACGAAGGACATTGATCATCTGGTAGGCATCTCCTGCATTACGGCTGAAACGATCCCATTTGGTAAACAGTACCAGATTAACGCTATTCTTCCGTTTCTTTAGGCTTTGAATCAATTCCTTCCACCTTGGCCGGTTGAAAGATTTCGCCGAATGGTCCTCATAGACCACATTGCGGATTTCTATCTTGTTGTTGATGCAGTATTTCCTCAACATCTCCTCTTGGTTCCGCTGAGAGTACCCTTTGTCCGCCTGTTCGTCGGTGCTTACCCGAATATATAGATCCGCTAAATATCCCATACCTCTAATCGAATTTAGTGCAAGAAGAGCCAATCTTTCGGGGTGCAATGAAGTTTTTTGTCCTTCATTGGTTGCATTTGGCTCTCGATGGCTACTAATTTAACGATTAAAATCGAAGTAAAAGACTGTTAAATAGTAAAATTAGGGCCGCCTGTAGATGGGTGACTTGGAATAGAAAATGGATTGCGACAGTTTTAAAACGGGAAAAATCAGCCTGTCCTTATTTCGTTTTTTCCGTGTTATAGTGATAGGCAAGCGTTAGGATGTCATCGGGTTTAACCTCTTCGGCTAATGTGCCGTAAAACAACAGCTTTTGCGGGTATATCGTGTGTATAAGGGATCTTTTGTCCTCTGTTTTGCTTTCTTCAAAGATGCTGTCCAACGCCATTAATTCCATGATGTCTTTTTCCAATAAGGATTCTATTTTGGGCAGGCTTCGGCAAATATTATCCAATTTTTCTTTCAATCCGGTTAAGACCGAGTCGTATTGCCGCTTGATTTCGAGATAATCGGTTGGTTCAATTTTCTGCATGGCCAGCAGGTTACGGATATGCGATACCCTGTTCTCGTAATCCTTTAGCTGATGTAACAATTGCTTTTTTATTTTCTGCTCATTTTGGGTAAGCTCATAGTACGCTTCCGCGATGATTTTTCGGTAGATAGCCGAAATCTCTTTTCTGGGGATGAACTTTCGCAACTCCCCCTCAAACACCTGGTGGAGTTCTTCAACCCTTATCCGGTAAGGGCATCCCTTACGGCAGTGATAGTAACTGTAATGATTTGTCCTTCCCTTTGATCTACTGGCGGTGAGAAGGCTACCGCAGACCGGGCATATCAGGAAACCTCTTAATGGAAAATCATTTCGGGTATTGATCTTGGGTCTATATTTCCTGCCTCTTCCGTCCAATATCTCCTGTACCTTATCAAACAACTCTTCTGATATGATGGCCTGATGCTGTCCCTGGATAAACCGGCTTTCTTCATCCTTGAACTTTGGCAGGAATATCTTTCCGCAGTACACGGGATTTCGAATCAATTGCCAAAACGCATTTTTACTACATTTCAAACCTTTTTCCCTTGCATTTTTCCAGACCTGTTCGGTATTGAATACACCCTTTGACAACTCTTCGAATGCCCAATAGAGTATGGTGGCATCCGGTTCTTTGGGAGCAATGTACTTATGTCCACCCTGGTCTATCTTGTTTTTGTAACCTACGGGAGCGAGTCCCATATAACGACCTTCTTTCTTTGCCCTTCGCATGCCATAGAATACATTGAGTGCGCGACGGTCATTTTCTACCTCGGGTGCGGCAAGATAAAAGGCAAGCATCATCTTGTTCTCCGGAATGGACAGGTCCAACGGTTGTTCGATGGCCTGTGGTTCAACCCCGAAATCGCGAAGAACATTTATCATCTGGTATGCGTCACCGGCGTTCCTGCTGAACCGATCCCATTTGGTGAACAGGACAAGGTCGATTTTGTCCCGGTGTTTTTTGAGGTCGGAAAGCAGTTTTTTCCACTCCGGTCGATTGAAGGATTTGGCAGAATGATCCTCATAGACAATATTCCGTATTTCGATCCAATGATTGTCACAGTATTTTCGCAGCATTTCCTCTTGGTTACGCTGTGAATACCCCTTGTCCGCCTGTTCATCGGTACTCACGCGGACGTATAGATCAGCTCTCTTTCCTCTTTCAACGCTCATCCGATTCCAGGTATTTTGTTACGGTTATCCTTGCCAGTTTCTTCAGAAATGCCAGAAGCTTAGCAGCTTCTTCCTTGCTGACTTCAATCTGCTGCTGCCTTAACATACTGACGATTTTATCCGGTGTTACTTTTATATTTTGTGCTATTGCTTCCATAAGCTATCCTCCAATTGCCATTCTTCCTGAAAGTTATAGGCAAAGGAGCCCAGACATTGGAATGGTGCAGTAATTGGCGATTAAAGGAAGTATTTGGCTAAATAGATTTCCACATTCGTTTTGCTTTTTTGTAGCCCAAGCACATTTGCCTCCCTGCACATTCCCTCTACGGCAAAAGAGCTTGCTGGCTACCTCTGAAACAGGAAATAGAAAACCGTAACCCCGCCGCAGTCTTCCGTTTGCGTTTTTCCAATCCCTGTTCACCGGGCTTTCACAGCCCTATTCATTATTTCCGGAAAGAAGATTATCAGAATAATATTTTCCAATACGAAACCGGTAAAAAGGCAGCTAAGATGTAGTGGGCAGCCACCGCACACACCCAACCAAAAGACTACGGCATAAACGGTTTCCTCCCCGGAGGGTCCCCTCCAATTATTCCGTTTCCTTTTGGTTTTACGCCATGCCCACTCCGGTTACCTGCTTTCTTTTTTCCGGTTTTTCTTTTGGAAAAATTTATGCGAAGCGAAGCTGAGCAGACTACAACAGGAAACGAGGGAAAGCGAACGTAACAAAATGTCAAATTCTAAAACAGTACGATTATGAACATCATCGGAAGACTGACAAGGGATGCGGAAGTACGTACCCTGTCAAACGAAAAACAGGTAGTAAACTTTTCGGTAGCGGTAAACGACAACTACCGAAACAAACAGGGTGAGCGAGTAGAACAAACCGCCTATTTCGATTGCGCCTATTGGATTTCCACAAATGTAGCAAGGCTACTGACCAAAGGCACATTCGTGGAACTATCAGGCAGAGTAAGCGCCAGGGCGTGGATGGGCAAAGACGGTGAAACCCGTGCAGGACTGAACTTCCATACCTCGCAAATCAAATTGCATGGTGGCGGTAAGAGAGCGGAAACCACACAGGCTACCCAGCAACCCGAAAACAACAAGGCTGCGGAGCAGGAAACGGAAGACGACCTTCCATTTTAACAACAGTATTCATTTCATTTTCAAACATCAAAATTTCAAATATCATGGCACATAATCTGAATTTCAACGAGCGTACAGGACGTTATTCATTCTTTAGCGTACAGCAGAAAGCGTGGCACGGTTTGGGGCAAATCGTGGAACAATACCCGACAAGCGAGGAAGCTATCAAATATGCAGGGTTAGATTACGAGGTAGTAAAATCCCCACTGTTCACCAAAGGTTCGGGCATAATCGAAACGGCTAACGGCATGGAGATAGGCAGTAATGAACTGGAAGTCCCCAATTATTTCGCCAACATCCGTAGCGACAACAATGCCGTATTGGGCGTAGTGGGCAAAGATTACCATATCGTACAGAACCGTGAAGCGTTTAATTTCTTTGATGCTATCGTAGGCGGTGGCGAAGGTATCCTGTACGAAACCGCAGGAGCGTTGGGCAACGGGGAGCGCATATTTATCACAGCCAAACTGCCCGATTATATCCGTGTGGGAAATGGCGATGATGTGACGGAAAAATACATTTTCCTGACCACTTCGCATGACGGTAGTGGAAGTATTACGGCAGCGTTCACACCTATACGTATCGTATGCCAAAATACGCTGAACGCTTCATTAGGGAATATGACCAACGTTGTACGTATCAAACACACTTCGGGCGCAAAACAGCGTATTGAGAATGCCCACAAAATTATGGGACTTGCCAATACATTGAGTAACCAGTTGGAGGGCATTTTTAATGAATGGACAAAGGTAAAGGTGACCGACCGAGAAGTAAGAAAGCTCATTCAATTGGCACTTTGTCCGAACAAGGAAACCCTTGACCTTATCAAAAAAGGTGCGGAAGATGAAATTTCCACCGTGTTCAAAAACACCGTGGATGATGCCTTCGCCTATGCCATGATAAGCGACACACAGCAAATGGACACGACCAAAGGCACCTTGTTCGGGGCGTATAATGCCGTTACAGGCTACTATCAGAATGTTCGCAATTACAGGAACGAGGAAGCCAAGTTACAGAGCATTGTATTAGGTGGTACTGCCCAACTCAAATCGCAGAAAGCCTTTGAATGGTGTAATGCCTTTGCAACGGACGGTTCGGACATCCTAAACCTTAATTAGATAATCACAGGCTACCGCCTTAATCGGTGGTAGCCTTTAAAAAAACTTTAAACGATGAACACAAATTTCTTCAATCAGATAGCGCAGGTGGAGTTTACAGGAAACCTGCAACTGACCATAGCAAAAGGAGCGGAAAACCATCTTATTGTATCGGTAATGCTCCACAATGACGGGTGCGGAGATAATGCCAAAAATCTTATTCCCCCATTGACCTTTAACGCCACACCACAGGAGTTTGACGAGGGATTTTTCAAGCAGATAACCGCACCAATCCAAAAAGTGTCAAGGGTAATGGTGGATATGGAAAATTTCCTAAAACAGCTTGAAGAAGCCAAAAAACAATCGGCAATGGAGAAGGAAAAAGCCGATAGGGAGAAAAAGGAAAAAGAAGCCAGAGACAAGAAGTTCAAAGACGGAATGGCAAAGGCGGACGAACTGGAGAAGGAAGGCAGATTCCGTGATGCGTGGATAAAAGTTCCCGATATAGCGGAGTTCCCCGAAAAGGCGGACGAGATACGCAAGCGCAAGTCGGAATTGTCCGAGAAATTTTCAACCCCAAGCCTTTTTGGGGCAGAATAACCCATTTGTAGAACATTTAAAATCGAATATTATGTTATTAGCAACGCATTTAGAACGGGTATTTATACTCAAAGAGAAAGGACAGGACATCCGACTGACCGACCCCGAACCACGTTGGAGCGTGGAAGCCGTGATGAATTTTTATGCAGGAACGTACCCCATCCTGACAACGGCAAAAGTGTCCGCACCGCATATCAAGGATGATGTGGTGGAATACAGATTTGAAAGCGTAATGGGGACGAAAGGTTAATCTTAAATCTAAAACGATGAACTATGCACAAACATATCATATCGGGGATTGTCAGCATACCCGAGCAGAAAAGACAACGGCAATTGCACCGACAGTTGGGCGAGTTCGCAGGTTGGATGCAAAGAACCAAAGACGCAGACGAGGTACGGAAAGACAAACAGAAATCCGTACCGATAGCCATGTTGCCAATGGTTTTCTAATGTGCAGGTTTCTGCCGAAACTGAAAACGGAACACTATGTACAGGCTTGCAGGAAAACAGCAAAAACGGAAAGGGATTTTTATCAGTCCCTTTCCAAACTTGCCGAACATTACCGCATCGAGCCAATGCCGACCAAGGATTTTGGCTTTCCCTACAATATCGCTTTGGCGATGTGGGATGTGGAAACCCAATTAAGACGTAGCCACGTAAATTGGGATAGTTTCCATTTGATACAGGATAGCAGGAAAACCTTTTTTGTAAGCGAGGAACGGTACAACACGGGTACGACCCTTTATTATATTCCCGTTGTTCCGCTCTTTCAGATGCTCAAAGACCCGAAGCGGAAAAAGAACGCCCAATTGCTTATTTCGGTTTGCAGTTACCTCTATCATATAGCCGACATTCCGTATTACAGGCAGGAAGACAGCTATTTGTACTGGATGTACGAAATGCACAAAGAATGGGTGGAGCAGAACGATGAAACGGAAGACACGGAAATATATATGCGTGAATTTGGCATTGCCGAACACGTAGGCGCCCGCATAGAACAGAAACTGTTCAATCGTATCAATCTAACCGTATTTGAACAGCGATTAAGCCAGTTTGAAAGCCACAGCACCTTTGACCAAGATTGTTTTCGGATAGCTTGCAATGCCTTTGCCCTGTATTCGGAATACCCGACAGCCAGTATTTTCCGAAACGCCCCCATTCCCGATGATGACCCCTATGATGGTGATTACGACAATGAAACCATCGGGATGGAAAAGTATATCTCCTTTATTGCCGATACGAATGGGTGGCTGTATGAGAGCCTTTCGGATAGCATCAACAATGAATTTAACGAATACGGAGGTGTTCAGGAGCCGACCATTCGCAAATCCTTTGACGGAAGTAACATCGCAGAAAGTAACCTTGGGTTTGAGAACCGTTTGTTTGCGTTACTGGACGACCTATGTACCCTATTGTATGATTATAAAAAGACAAGAACATGAACAGCACAAACGACATAACCGAGAATTTTGGAACGCTATACCACCCAAAATCCGCATTGGTGTTTTATGAGACCAAAGGAGCAAATACCGATATGTATGTGGAGCATTTTGATATGGACAGCAACGGCAACCCCATCAATGCACACCCTTTGACCGTAAAAGAAGCGAATGTATTGGCGAAGGCTTTGCAGACTGATGAAGAAAGGAACAGAGCCTTTTTAAAGCCAAAGGGGATATTGCCGACCAATATTTTGCATATCAATCCAAGCGAGAAAGGCACGGTACTTTGGTACACTAAAGCACAGCAACGGCAACTGTATTTTGTGGATAGTTTGGGCATACCCAACGGCAAGGCACAAGTGCCGTCAATGCTTTGGTATGCAGGTAAAAATAGCCTTTTTGTATTTGCTTTGGCATCGGATAGAAGACCGAATGCTAACACGCCATTGTATTACGCCCCCTTTTTCAATGTGTATGAAAATGGCAACGTTTGTATGGGGACGGTCAATATTGACATAAAGAAATCGGCTTCGGTGGAGGAATTTACCACCGCATGGGAGGACTACTTTTTTAACAGCTATTTCAGCCATTTGTTAGGCAGACACAGCCCCATAAAAGGAAATTGTGTTAAGATATGGAAAGACCTAATCGGTACTGACAACCCCTTTGCGAAAGAAGTATTGAAAAAGAATGGCAAAACCCTTAAAAACCTATTGCAATGAACACGACAAAAACAGCCGTCCATTTTGTGGACAATGAACTGATAAGTCCGACCAATCCAATTTCGGTAAACCTTATCGGTGCAGGTGGCACAGGTTCAAAAGTCCTAACCGCCTTAATGGAAATAAACCACAGTTTGATAGCGTTGGGACATGCAGGGTTGCAGGTGCATTTATGGGACGATGATGTTATCACCAGTGCCAATTTAGGCAGACAGCGTTTCGCCGAGAGCGAAACAGGACTGTATAAATCTGTTGCGTTAATCAATCGTTGTAACCGTTTTGCAGGAACAAATTGGAAAGCCGAGACGGCAAAATTTGAGAAAGGCAAGTTGGGCAGATTGCCCGATTATGCGCAAGCGACCATTACGATTACCTGTGTGGATAATGTACAGGCAAGGTTTGGCGTTGCAGAAATTTTGAAAGAAATCAGTAACCGCAGAAACCACAGGGATGAACCGAAATATTGGTTGGACTTTGGGAACAGCCAGCAGACAGGGCAAGTCCTGCTATCTACTATCGGGGAGATAAAACAACCGCAATCCGAAAAATACCAAACCGTGGCAAGCCTGCCAATGATTACCGATGAATTTGGCGAATTGCTGAAGCAATCCGAACAGGAGGATAATACGCCAAGTTGCAGTTTGGCTGAAGCCTTGGAAAAGCAGGAATTGTTTATCAATTCCTCATTGACCCAAATGGGTTGCTCGTTATTGTGGGGCTTGTTTCGCAACGGAATGACACCATACAGGGGATTTTTCCATAACCTGAAGGATTTTAATACCCACCCTATAAAAGTAGCCTGATAGCTCCCCGGTAGCTATCAGGGCGGGCGGCGAAAAGACGCATCCTTCCGTTGGTCGGAACCGCCTTTTCGCATTTAATTGGTGCAACCTGTTTGCCAAAATGCTCACCGTCACCGCTCCATAGCACTGCATTTTATCAAACAGGTTGCGGGAAAATTTTGTGGGATATTCGTTATCCCGATATTGGGGTTTGGAGACGGCTTCTTTTCTTTCCACATAAGCGGCCAAAGAAAAGAAGCAAAAGAACGCCGCTTGTTTAGAACTGAATAGATATTGCTTCCACTATCATCGCGTTGTTGGAGTACTGTTTGCAAGCAAGTTTTTAACCACTTTATCGACTAAAAAATCTTATCGTATTATTGAACCGACTATTTCGGGCTATGAATTTCGGTAGTTTGCTGTTCCTTATCGCTTTTCATTCTTGAATACGACCACAGAAAAAGAATGCCGATGATAATCAGCGCATATGCGAGCCATTTGCCGATACGCTCCAATAAACGGGTGAATACTGAAGATTCAAAGCTCGAAAAGCCTTCTACGCCAGCCATATTGCGCCGGTAAAATTTCCTGCGGCTTATCCAGTAGATAAGCCCAATCCCCACCACAATGGGAATAATACCAAGCATCAATTGTGAAGTTACTGCATCCATCGCATTGAGATGATAAGCCAAGTAAATTTAAACAAAAACCTCCTATATGGGGAGCAAAAAATGAAAAAAGCGATTTGTAAATAAGGATACAAGTCGCTTTTTTGATTGATTTCGGCATGCCTTTAATCACTACTGTTAAACCGGAAACTCAACTGTTTCTCGTTGCCGAAATTATCCGAAATCCACACTTCAAAGGATTGTGATACAGTGGATGCCGAGGTGTAATATAACCGGAACTGTTCTGCTGGCAAAGGGTATAAATCATTGGGCAGGTATGGCGGTTCATCATAGTACCGCAGGGTCCCCTGTCCGTCAAACTGGAAGTAGCGGAGAAAGTACCGGGTATCTGCGTAGTTGCCGTTTTGCTGTATTGTTACCCTGATCTCCACGGTGCTGCCATTGGTCACGTCATTGGGTACGGGCATTACATCGACTTCAAAGGGAAAGTCGTTCTGGATTTCGAGTTCGTCCTTTTCGCAAGAAAACAAAACCACCGAACAAATAAGCATTGCTGCAAGCATAAATCCTGCTTGAAAATGCAGACTGTATTTTCTGAATAATCGTTTCATCGTAAGTCATTTTAAAAGTTAAATCGTAGTCCTGCACCTGCCGAAGGACGGAACCGTTCCAGATCCGTTCCCCAAAGAACTTTTGTACGTCCTTGCAGGAGTAGTACTATCCGGTCGGATAGGTAGGTTTCTAAACTGAGCCGTCCGCCTGCGCCGTAAACCAGGTTGTCTTTACTTAATATCCTCGCACCGTCGTATAGCATTTGCTCACCTCGATTGATGTTTTCATAGCCGACAACACCTGTAATTCCAAGATTGAATGTGAAATTCTTCCGGGTATCGCCCAACAAAAAGAAGCTGTAACCACCTTCTGTCGTATAGGTTTCATGCGGTATGCGAAGGTTTTTATAGTCGTAGTACTGGTGAGCATATTCCAAAGTCCAAAGCTGGTAGTTCCCGTTTTTGCCATTTACAGTCATGCCGATTTGGAGGTAATAATCGTTGCCGATTTTGTCATTGGATAATACACCGGCACTTACTTCCAACCCTTTCTGCTTGGGCAACATCCGTTGTGCCTGTGCCATCGTGATGCCCAAGAGCGTGAACATCACGGTATAGATATACTTTTTCATATTTCGCTGTCAAAGGGTTATTAAATTTTCAGGTGCATGTCGTCAATCAGACGAGCCTTGATCAAATCCGAATTTTCCACCTGAAGTGTTTGATGCCTACCTCCATTCTTTTCAAAAATCTCAATTTGGAGAATCTTGTCATCGCCGATGGTAAACTGATCCAAGAGAAATACATTCTGCTCCATCATATTTCCGGGAATTCCTCCCAATGGCCTATAGGTACGGAGTGGTATCAGTGGTCGCTCCTGCACGACGGTACGTTTAGCGACCTGTTTGTCCACAACCTTGAAATTGATGAAATCAATCTCGAACGGTACATTGCTTTTGTTCCGGATCTCTGTATGGTAATAGTATTTACCGTTATGGATATAAATTCCCTTCAGGATGAATTGAATGCCGAAGCTTTTAGCACCGATGTGCTTTATGATGCGCTTATCCTTTTTGTAAATGGTTTCCATCAGCAAACCTGCAAGCGATGGCGAACTGCTTCCCAGCTCTTCAAACAAAACATCGTTTCCGTTCGCTTTCTCTACGGCTTTCTGCATGGTAAGGAGATCGTAGCTCAAAGCCAGTGGATTGGGACTGTAGTGCACATTGAAACTGTAGAAACGTCCGTCATTGGTGATGACCGAAAAATTGGTTTCCTGTTCAAAATCTTTTACCGAGGCCTTTACACGTAACACATTTTCCGCATCGTCAGCTTTTCCGGCAATCAGGTACTCACTTCCCAAATCCACATAACGTATAGCGGTCGGGAAAATCAAATGCGAAGTTTTATCGTAGGTGACTTCCATCTGGTACGGTTCTATCTTGCCCAGGGCAAGAGGTTTTCTTGTCGCGTTGTCCTGTGCAAAGGATGGTGTGGCAAAGCCGATGATCAGGGCTATTGCTCCCAGTGTTTTAAAAAGATTGTCCATTGTTTTACTTATTTGAGTTTAACATTATTGTTTAGAGACCAGGAAGAGCTGGTGCCCTGCTTTAAGGGTGACTTTCGGTGTCCTTACTTTCTTGGAGAAATAGCCTGATATGCCCTGCACCATACCACGACTGAGGTCTGCGGCCATCTGCTGTCCGGCGGATTGGGTAAGCATCAGGCTTGTTCCCGAAGTTTGGCTCATATTACCCGCCATTTCGGTCAGTGCATTCATTTCCGGCGAATATGGAACGTGCAGACCTTGCTGTCCATCCAGATCGTAAATGGTAATATCCACCGGCATGATATTCCCTTCCAGTTCGATGGAAGACACATTCAATTGTAAGCGGCCACCCTGAAACTTGGCATTGGCCGTTAAAACAGTCCCCTTGGGAATTGTACGATCAGGTGTTTGGGCAGACTCCAATAAACGAATCCGAACACCGCTTTCACCGGTAATGGTCAGCGTTTCATGTACACAGGCTTTGATACTGCTTTTCGGTTGTACCACCTGCCCGACGGAACCCGTAGTAAAGAAGCCCCTGTTTCGGGATTCACTCCAATCGGCTAAAAAGGTACTATCCGCTGGTTCACGGTACAGTGCGGATACCGTGTTTTTCCTCGTTGGCGTGAATGCGACAAAATGTACCTTTTGTGCAGGAGCAGCGACCTGGGCTACACCGTCAGCGGATACAGCTTCTCCCGCATTCGTGCCTGAAGGAAGGTATTTTGCAGCCATCTGATAAGATTTCTCCATCAACGCCAATTGGTCATCCACGGTAACGGTGGGTGGTACCTCTTTTTCCGCCAGCTGCTCTTTCAATTCATCCAGTTGTCTGCGAAGCTCAGCCGTTTCGGTATCATCTTCCTGATAGAAAGACCCTAATGTATTCTGTGCATAACGATAGCTGCTGAGTGCCGGATTACCGGACCGTCCGGCGTTTCTACCACCCGTATAGCCGTAATTTTCGCCTTCTTCGGGAAATTCCTCCATTGTTTCTTCCTGGTCATCGGTATTCCAATAGTCCGAAAGTGTTGCCATCGCATTGCGTTTTTCCTGTTCCTTACGCTCCAGCATTTCCTGCTCATAGGCCTTGCCTTTATCGGCGGGTAGTCCTGCACCTGTAGCTTGGGGAACGGCATCGTTGATCCCAACATTTTCGACCTCCTTTTTATCAGAGGATGGTTTAAATATCAGGTACAAACAGCCGAGAAATACGACACCCATCAAGACGAATATGAGGGGCTTTTTGAACTTTTCGGTTTTGTTCTGTGTGCTGTCCTGCAGCATATCTGTGGTTGTTCCCGGATCACCCTCGGTCACCCGGACAACCGTTCTTTGGTTCTCATTTTCTTTCATCAGTCTTATCTTTTGAGTTTGTGAATAATGTATCCTGCAAGCTTGCAGAGATTTCGTTCTTTTTAAGAACAGGGTTTTCGATATGCTCAATGACCATATCGTTGGCAGACTTTCCTGTATCGAGCCAGACACTGGTAATTACTCCGGCGGTAAGCATCAGGTAACCTGTAAAAAAGTATAAGGTGTACCTACGCTGTTTTCGAACGGGTAAGGCTTTCCAGTGCTCGTCCAGCCTGTCAAAATACCTGTCCAGATTTGCTCTGATCTTTTTCATACTATTTCTGTTGTTATAGCTTGAAACGCTTGGGGCTTAGATCTACTTTTTGCTTCGGTACTTCGTTTACCAAAGCCACTGCTTCTGCTGCTTTTGGGACGGTAAACACCGATAGGTTAGTCAGCTTTGATTGTTTCAATAGTTGACCAAAGCGGTCTTTCTTCGTAATCTCCATGCTGTCGACGAAGAATTTGTTGTTCAGGTATTTCACCCACATATTACATTCTATCCGTGGCTTGTCTTCGCCAGCCCAGAGCAGGTAGCTCGTCAATAGCAATTCCCTTTCAGGCAAATGATCATTACCTTTTTGACAGCTTTCAAGGTATTCCCCTATGCTTTCTTTTAATTTCCCCGGATATGCACCCTGTGTGTGGAAATAGCCGTTATATCCTTTGTCAGTAAGGATTTTCGCGAATGTGTTTAAATCTGATAATGCTTCCATGACATTGTTTTTTTAGCGTTCAATGACTTCCAAATCCCTATTTTCCAATACGGCAAACTTCTCGATGTTAAACCCCTGCGGATTGTTGTCCGAGCGGACGGAATTGACGAGGTAACAGGAAGTAATCAAGTTTCGCCTAGTCACGTTGCTCGATCGGATGATGAACTGTTTGGCATAGGTTCGTACCGAATAAGGATAGTTGTCGAAATTGCACACCACGCTATCCACTTCAATGCGCTGTTGGACATTCCCCGATATGATCCGGCCGTAATACCCTTTTTCTGAAAGGTCTTTGTAATAGTTAAAGGCACTTTTATCGGCGAGGTTAAATGCCCGGTTCATATTGCTTTCTATGGCATTCCTGTCAGGTGCCAACGTAAAGAACAGTTCGTGAAAGCGCCTCACATGCTCCCGAGCCTCAACCGGACGGTTGATACTTGCATCTTGTGACAGTGCCAACATCAATGACTTTCCATTGTCCAGCACATAGATTTTCTGGCGTTGCTGCTCTGCAAAGTGATAGGACTTCCACACCGTATATCCCACCACTCCAGTGCAGAGAACGGCAAATACGATTGCGTACAACCGTATCTGGCGGAAGCTGTTTTCGATATTTCTTAGCGTCTTAAATTCCATTTTTTAAGGATTAATCGTTTTACATTATTTGAGAAGCTGCCCACCGATGTTTCCAGCTGCTGAACCTGCTCCGGCACTTGCTACATTCCCTGCTTTCATTGCGGTCTGGTTTACGTTACGGGTAAAGTTTCCTGCGCCACCTGCCTGAATAATCCAACCTGTTACCGTCGGGATAGTGAAGTATCCCACGATTCCGATAATCATAAAGATGATATAGACGGTATTGGAGGTGTCGGGAATGAATGTCGGGTCGGCAAGCTTTTCGATATCCTTTTCGACGATCAGCGATTGAATCTTGGCGAGCATAGCACTGAACAGATCCGCTACGGGCAGCCATAGGTAGACACTGATGTACCTCGTGAGCCATTGCGTGAGCGTGGACTGAAAACCGTCCCATACGGAAATAGCAAAAGCTATAGGGCCGAGTATGGACAAGACGATCAGAAAAAAAGTACGTATGGTATCGATTACCAATGCTGCCGCTTGAAACAGAATTTCCAGCAGCTCCCGGAACCAGTTCTTGACCGCCTGTTCCATATTGTACATTCCCCGCTCGATGTACATGCCCGACATGGTCATTAAATCGGATGGTGACCAGCCCAATTCGTCCAGTTTTTTATCAAACTCCTCATCAGATGCCAGATAAGCGGTTTCAGGATTTCTGAGCATCGCTTCCCGTTCTAACAGGTCTTTTTTCTCCTGTAATTCGGTCATATCAAGCACTTGGGCTTCTAGGATAGTATGTGTACCCTGTACTACAGGGCTCAGCACGGCATTGATGGTTCCCAGCACGATGGTCGGAAAAAACATAATGCAGATGCCCAAAGCAAAAGGACGGAGCAATGGGTACATATCAATGGGCTCTGCCTGGCTCAATGCCTGCCATACCTTGATGGCCACATAGAATAAAGCCCCCAAACCTGCCAATCCTTTGGCTATTGCCGCCATATCGGCGGATATGGGAATCATCTCATCGTATAATGAGCGCAGGACTTCGTGTAGATTACTGAACTCCATGGCTTACCAATATTTTTGGTTTGCCGTTCCATAGAGTTCCAGCACCCGGTGGGTATTGTTCTGTTTTTTGGCTCTGAGATAACTTACGGAGATGTTCTTGGTGGTATAGTAGCGCACCAAACTGTGGTATTCCTTAACCTCTTTGTACACCCGGTCGATAATATCCATCCGTTCCTTATCATTCAGCGACAGGCTTGTGGCACTTACGATCTGTTTGAGTTCCTTCAGCAGTTCAGTACTTTCATTAAGCAATGCGGAATAACCGTTGGATATGGCTGTTAATTCCTGTGCGGAAAAATTCGGGTCGTTCATCATCTTGCCGAAATTCTGTACATACATCTCGGACACGTCACCCACCAAGAGTACCGTTTGCTGTACTTTTCGGGCATCTTTGACCAGGTTACTTACCGCTTTCAGCTTGTCGTAATATTCTTTACCCTGCTTATAGACCTTTTCAACTTCCTTGAAATTTTTCACCACATTACTTACCGTGGAGGAAGTCTGTACGATCTCATTCGCGCTGTTGAGAATACCCGAAGCCAGATTTGCCGGGTCGGTTACTACAAACTGGGCTTTTGCGGACGGTGCTACGGCAAGCATGATTGCCGTACACACCAAATACATGATCTTCTTCATTGTTTCTGATTTTTAAAATGTTAATGACTATTGATTTACTTTATCCCGCCTTTGCATAGCGATGTGCTTAATAGCGAGTTCTACATTGCCATCCAGTTCGGAAGCAAGCTGCATCACTTCCATCTTTTCGGTTTCTTCCGTGGTATAAGCCAGATATTCTTCCAGACTAACCTCCGTGGCATAGACTGCGGAGTGCGTACCACCCAAGCCAATCCACACCTCTTTATAAAGCCGGCTTGGGTCATTATTCATGTTGATGGAAAGTACCTGTGCCTTTTCTTTATCCGTTAGCCCGAGCATGGTCTGGATATCGTCAAACTTGTTCATGTACTTGCGCTGGTCAAGCAGGATTTTGCAATCACTATTGTTGATGATACTCTCCTTGACGATGGGTGACTGGATGATATCGTCCACTTCCTGCGTAACCACGATGGCTTCACCAAAAAACTTTCTGACGGTCTTAAAAAGATACTTGATGTACTCTGCCATTCCCTCTTTTGCGATGGCTTTCCAGGCTTCCTCAATCAAAATGAGCTTTCGTATGCCTTTCAGCCTACGCATCTTGTTGATGAAAACCTCCATAATGATGATGGTCACAATGGGAAACAGGATTTTGTGATCCTTAATGGCATCAATTTCAAACACAATAAAGCGCTTGGAAAGCAGGTCGAGTTGCTTGTCGGAGTTGAGCAGGTAATCATACTCACCGCCTTTGTAGTAAGGTTCCAGTACGTTCAGGAAGCCGGCGACATCAAAATCCTTCTCCCTGACCTGTTTTTCCTCCAGTATCTTCCGGTAATCCCTTCGTACATATTCATAAAAACCATTGAAAGATGGATATTCATCACTTTGCCGGATTCGTTCGATATAACCGCTCACGGCATTGGACAGAGCTACCTCTTCGGAACGGGTTGGCGGCTCATCATCACGTTTCCAAAGTGTCAGTATCAAAGTTTTGATACTTTCCCTTTTCTCAATGTCAAATACACCATCATCGGTATAGAAGGGATTAAAGGCAATGGGATTGTCTTCCGTATAGGTGAAATACACTCCGTCTTCGCCTTTGGTTTTCCCCTTGATGAGTTCACACAATCCCTGATAGGAATTACCGGTATCCACCAATAGCACGTGAGCGCCTTGCTCGTAATATTGCCGTACCATGTGGTTGGTAAAAAAAGATTTCCCCGAGCCAGACGGACCAAGAATAAACTTGTTCCGGTTCGTGATGATGCCACGTTTCATGGGCAAATCCGAAATATCCAAATGGAGGGGTTTTCCGGTCAGGCGGTCAGCCATTTTGATACCGAATGGCGAGGGTGAACTTTGGTAATTGGTTTCTTCGGTGAAGAAACACAAAGCAGGCTCGATGAAAGTGTAAAAGCTTTCTTCACTCGGAAAATCGCCTGCATTGCCCGGCATTCCTGCCCAAAACAAGGTAGCGACGTCCGTGGTGTTGTGCCGCGGCTTACATTCCATTAATGCCAATGCGCTACCGCAATCGTTCTTGAGCTGCTTCAATTCGCCAGGGTCGTCCGACCAGGCCATCACATTGAAGTGCGCCCGGATAGATGATAGCCCGAAGCTGTGGGCTTCGTTCAGGTAGCGCTCAATCCATTCTTTGTTGATCTGATTGGCACGGCTGTACCGAGCCAGCGAGTGCATATTCCTTGCGGACTTTTCAAACTTTTGCAGGTTGTCTTCGCTGTTGTCCAAAAACAGGTACTGGTTGTAAATGTGATTGCAGCTAAGCAGTAATCCCACGGGAGCAGCAAAAGACAACTGACAGTCACTACGGTCAGTGGATAATTTTTCATATCGGGTATCCGCCGATACCGTTGGTGGAAGGTCGTCTGTATCGGAAAGCGTATGCAGGCACAATCTTTTGTTACCGACACGGACTTCTTCACTTCCCAATGCAATATCCTGCATGGGTGTGCCGGCTTCCTTTGATAATGTAAGGTACTGTTCCAGCAATCCCTGTTTTTGATCGGTACCAACGATATCTTCTTCACTTAGCCGTTGCAAGCTTATAAAGCCACTATCGTTCACGATACGCTCAAACTGTGTCACGGCTTCCATGAATCGGTGTACCGTTTCCTTATTTCTGATTTCCTTTGGGATCAGTGTGCCTTTGCAAAGCGAAGAGAAATTGCTCTGCATCCGCATACGCTCTTTAGTGGTCTTGTTCAGGAACAGGTAGCAATAATGATTCAGGAACGGACGCTCATTGAAATGACGTTGGTAGGATTTGCCTAAAAAGCTAAAACCATCCTTATCCAAATCGGGATTATAACTTTCCTTGATGTACCAGTCCTGTTTGTGAACGACTGTAAAATCCGATAAGGTCTTGATGGCCTTGTGCCAGGTGGAATGAACGGCCTCGTATTCCGCAGAAGCTACGGTAAACAATTCCGGCAATCGCACCTCAAAACAGGCAGTGATATCCGCATCCTTTGAAAGGATGCAATTATTCTCTACTGCCAGTAAAGGGAACTTGCTTTCCAGTGTGGAGGTCTTTGCTACATTTCTCATACGGCACCGGATTTAAGGGGAAACTTTAAATAGCGGCGTACAGGCTTGCGGCAGACGATGTATCGGGGATGCCGTTTGTTGGCTGCTATCTTCATCAGTCCGTGTTCGCCATATTTTCTGTTCAGTAAAAAGGTCTGCCACACGATCAGCGAAGCACCGCCCGCTCCAAGAAACAGGCAGATATAAGAGTTTACGCCCGCCATGTACAGGATCATCACCAGGATAAGTATGCCGAGCAGTCCACCGGCAAAGATGAACAGGTACTGAGCCTTCAATCCCTTAAACTCTACTGTTCTCCCAATGCCCTTATTGATGTTGTAAGTACTCATAAGGCAAGGGATTAAAGGAAGAATGAACGCAGGATGGTAGCCGCAACAATGAGAAAAATACAGGCTCCAAACCACGAAGCCGCCGTCTTGCTCGTGTCGGGATCTCCGCTGCTGAACTTGTTGTACACCTTAACACCACCGATTAACCCAACGACCGCACCAATGGCGTAGATAAGCTGTGTGGCCGGATCGAAATAGGATGTTACCATTTGGGTGGCTTCATTGATCCCGGCCGAACCGTTGCCCTGCTGGGCAAGCGCACTAAAGCCTGACAGCACTGCTACCGCTGCCAAAAGCGCTTTTTTGCTTTGTTTTTCCATAATTGAAACACTTTAATTTGTTGCTTTCGACCCGCGCCTTGCGGGCTTTCGGGACAAAGGTGTTTCAAAAAGGGAGGAGGTATAACTAAGTGGCAGTGAGAGGAATTACTTGGCGGTGAGTGGCGGTATGTCTCAGATTTAAAAGGGAATTGCAGTTTGTCTATACATTCTATTGGTGGATAGTTGCTATTTTAGCATAAACAAAAATCATCCAAATAATTAATGAAATTATCAGAGTTAACAATAGATAGCATAAAGGAATTTATTTCGGGGGATAACCAGTTGACGCCTTATCTTACAGGCCCAGAAATTTTAAAACTCTTTAACCGGATTGGTTTTAAAGATGTTTATAAGTACAGAGATGGAGGAATGCCAAATGGTCTTAGTCGAAACGCTTATGTTTTGGAGAAACTCATTGAAATAAATGGAAGAAAGGAAATGGTAGCACTAATGCAAATGATCTTTGATCCAAGACATTTTGCGGGGGATACAAGTAAGGATATCGCAAAAGCTGTTGAACAAATTAATCCACTCTTGCAACAAGATGGCTATAGACTTGATGAATTTAATGGACAATACAAAATAATAGGTGCCGACTTACCGGATAACATTGAGGTTGAAGTACATTTTGAAGACATCGAAGCACAAATTGTCGAACAAATCCAAAACGCCAAATTCTCAATCTGGATAGCGGTTGCTTGGTTCACCAACAAAACCCTTATGAGGGAGATTTATAACAAAAAACTTGAAGGGGTCAGTGTCCGCATTGTAGTCTTAGATGATGAAATAAACTCAAAATACGGGTTTGAGTTTGAAAAATATTTTGAAGCTAAAAGAGTTCCAAAAAGTGGGAAATATGAAAATATAATGCATCACAAATTCTGTATTATCGACTTAAAAACGGTTATTCATGGTTCTTATAACTGGACAACAAAAGCCAATTGGAATAGGGAGACTGTTAGCGTCGAAAACAGTCGTGAATTAGCAGAAAAATATGCTTCCGAATTTATTCAACTTATTAAATAGGTTGCTTAAAAGCAAGCTAATGAGCGACAAATGGTTGTCTCCCGAGTGGGGCAAATAGAACTCGGGGTGTAATCTGCTTTTTTTTCATTTCAATTCGGATGCTCACCGCCTCCCAGCCAATCACCAGTTGTGTGCCATAGCTCATAGTAATATAACCACAAGGCCGTCCAGGGAATAATTGTATCCGCCAAAAAATCAGATTTCTTGAACTCATTATATTTCGGTCTATATAAACATAGATTCCCAGATGAATACAAATGAGGTACCTTTTCCCCATTTGCATTCAGTTCCAATTTTGGTGAAACGATGGTTATGTTTGGCATGTCTGAAAGCTTATATTTTAAGACAAATTCATATAAACAACTTCGGGCACTGGGCCGCAGAGCTCCTTCCACTTTCATAGAGCTTGGAGAGGTAAACTTGGTCGCAAATTGCGGAAATTTCGTCTTCATATAAGCTATCTGTTCCGATAGTTTTTTCTCTCTGATCCTTGACGTGTAACTAGCTCTCATTCGCCGAAAAAAGTGTTATTCTTAATCGGGATACTGCCCAGTGAGCTGGTCGAGGTCAATACCCCAGTACCTGTTGCTACCCCAAGTGCATTACTTTTTCGAGATCTTTCAATCTCCATCGCTTGACTACCTTGCGCTTTCACGAACAGATCATCACCAAACAGGCCTTTCATAATCCGACTTTCTTCAATGATGCCGTTATCCTTCTTCAATTTTTGCCATTCACTATGTAAATGAAATGAAAACCGTTTAAATGCTTCGTAATATTCAGGCTCCTTATCCCATTTATCGGTAAAGTCTTCATCTGCATTCACCGGATTGAGTATTTTAAGTCTCCCATAGGACTGCCCTATGCTATTTTGGATCGTAGAAACAATATTATCAACGGTGTTAAAAATACTGTCTTCGCCTTGATAAAATTGGCCGGCTATCGTTGTCAGGATCACGCTTGATGTTTTGTAGCTGTCATCCTTTTGGAAATAGATATCTCGGTAGCGCTTAATTAACTGTACTCCGCGCTGCAATGGCTTTTTCTTACTGAAATCGTCAACAGGCAGATTTTCGGCTCTAAGTGCCTTCTCAAGCAGGCTTTCCTTAACAAGATTTGATTGCGCTATAAACCAGTCAGCATAACCTCGCGGATTGCTACTGACCCAGCTTCCTAATTCACGGTCAGGAACCATGATACGATTTCTATCATATTCAACTTCCTGAACCCCTGGCAAAATATCCATGTGATAATCCCCTGCATATTTTAAACGGATACATCGGTTTTTGGCTTCTAACATATCCCTATACAATCCATGCTCATTTAATCGTCGCCTCAGTTCATTGTATATCCTTTCAGGACTATGTGGGGTTCCGTATTTCAGGTGTATTGCAATATCCAAATCAAACTCTTCTCTTCCGAAAGGCTTGACAGTTGTCATTATTCGAACAGACCCATGAGGATACACATCATACTTGTATGGCTTGAAGAATTTTTCATCCGCTTCAATCCACTCTTTCACGGCCTCGTAACTACTTTTCATACGATCACGCCGTGTCTTGTCCAGTTGAACCTCTTCTGCCATCCTATCGAGCAGATCATCAATTTGTGTAGCTTTCTTTCCTAATAGTATCATTTTGGTAAAATTTTAAATGTGTGTGGCAAAATCCTTTCACCATTTATGGTTGACCCGTTCCGGATCTCATTTGGCGTAGCAAAGTAAACCTCGTCCCTTTTGCTTATCAGGGCATTGATAGATTGCTTTTGGGCATCATTTTCAGTCCTCAATTCAAAGATGTCTGCATATCGTAATTCATCGATAGGGTATGCCGGTGATTTTAAAACGCCTTCGATGTGTTTCCCTATAAACACGTATTTAATGTGCTTGAAAATATCACCAGGTAATATGTTGGCATCGATCAGCTCTTCACGGAATTCTCTGGTTGGATCCATTTCACGGTTTTTTCTGCTTTCAAACCATTTCAGGAAATCAATTAGATTTTTCCTCCTTTTAACAATAATCCGTAAATCGTTTTCGGTATCCTCGTCTCTCGGTACGTGATTGCAGGGCTCAACACCCAGCCGATCGAACAATTCCCTGTTTTCTTCCTTCAAATATTTGTATGCACCTCCAACCGGTTGGTAGCCGGGATTGTCATTCTTGTGCCTCTTGATTAATAGGTATCTGCCATTCACTTCAATTCTAAACAAATAAGCGACCGTGACCCTGACTGGTTGATTACGTTTTATAATCAATGTCTTAAATAGCCTCCATTTTTTTCGGTTCTCCAACAAGAATACACAGAACTCTACCATGCCACCGACTACGAGACCTAAAGAGATCTTAAACACTGTGCCTTTTGGTTCGTCCCCTGCCAGAAAAAAGCAGGAGAGGAACCCTAAAAGGCCGATAACCAAACTTACTTTTCCTTTCATCGACTAATGCTTTGTGTCTTTTGGAGGGTGAGGATCGTTGCCGTAGGAATCCTTATCCCGGATTGTACCATTCGGTCTATGGATAACAACTTCTGATTGCTGATTGATAGCAATTTCCCGTGCTATCTTAATTGCTTCTTTCTGGGTTCCTACAATTTTTGTAGCCTTTTCGTTTCCGGCACCTTTGACTGCCCAATTGTCGCCCCTCGGCACCACATGTTGATTTTTTTTAGCCATGTCTTTATTATTTGTTAATTTTTAATATTCTTCGTCCCCTTCTTTAATGGGAGCCTTTATATATACATGCTGATGTTTTTCAATTTTTTGCCACGACCAAGAATTTTTTTTTCACGAGTGGCAAATTTTTTCCCCATCTTAGCATATTATTATAGACAAGAGCTGATGAATCTTTATGACGAATTGCAATCTATTGACTTGGACGACCTGTTAGACAGGTTGACCTCGTATGCGACCAATCGTTTGAAGTCAGCCGGGTTAAAGGATTTGGGAGGAAAAGAGCCTTTTGATTTTGTTGGAGATTTACTTTTAAAGGTAATTGAAGGTACCCGTGATTGGGAAAATGCGAATTGTTCGTTTACCGATTTTATGTTCGGGAGTCTTCGAAGTGAAATCAGCAATTTTTTAAAGGGATCTCTGGTTGGGCAAACGCAGGATCTTTTGGAGAGTCACGCGTATAATAATCAAGATGATATTAAAGAAGAAAGGCAACAAGTTTCAGAATTATTGCAACAGGCTGGAGCGGATGATGACGAATTAATGGTGTTCGAGTATTGGCTGGACGGTATCTGCAAACCAAGAGAAATTGCAGAGGATCTCGGCATTGATGTAAAGGAGATTTACAGGACCGTGAAACGATTGGAACGAAGATTGCCCAAAATAAGAGAACAAGCAAAAAGTATCATATGAGCAATAATATTAAAAATAGGATTGACGATGCTCTGATTGCTTTCTACAAAGAAGTGGACAAGGATGCCCTCGCCGATATGCTGAAAGATGATGTGTCAGATATCGATGCGTACAACAAAAAAAAGAAGCAACTTGTTTTTTTGGCAAGGGCAAAGGCACAGAAGGAACGGAATGACAATTTATTGAAATTAGTCAGTAAATTTCAACAAGCCATCGAAGCGAATATTGAGAAGCCTGTGGCTATGCTCAAACAATTTATTCAGGGTAATGCTTCTTTGGCCTTGTACCGAAATCTCGATAAATTGTCCAAAGAGGATATTATCGAAATAATCAAGGATCAGAACTTTGTTCAACTAATTGAAGAATTGGAGAACGATGAGAAGCGTCAATAATGCGCGCTTACAGGCTCGCAAACTTTTAGACGACTGTGGATTGGATGAGATAACCGATTTGGACATGGATCTGTTTGTCGCCGGATTAGTGGTTGCTGGGCATGATGCAATACTTATCGAAGAAGAGCTCTCTAATTGTGATGGAAAAATTGTGTTTGGAAACAATAAGGCGGTTATAAAGGTAAATTCAAAGATACAGTTCCAGGAGAGAAAACGCTTCGTTGCAGCCCATGAGATAGGGCATCTCTTGATGCATAGAAATATGCAGCTTCCCGATGATACATTCACTAATTTTAACATTATTGAAGGTACGGAAAATACATTGAAAAACGGGAGGCAAGAATTGGAAGCAAATGAATTCGCCAGTGAACTTCTAATGCCTGAAAATTTATTCCTTAAAGAAGCAAAAGGCAAGAAGTTTTCACCCCTTTTGATCAAGCAACTTTCAGAACGATTTAAAACTAGTTTGACAGCAACTATTTTTCGCTATTTGCAGTTTGAGCAGTTACACCCTCTTTGCCTTGTCTTTATCGAGAATGGGAAAGTGAAATATTGGAAAAAGTCCAACGACTTAAAAGTTTGGTTGGGCGATTACACCAAGTTAGCACCACCTTCCGATTCAGTTGCCGCAGAGTATATTCAAAAAGATTACGAGTTTGTGTATAAACTTGAAGAAAAAGCACAGAACATTAACAAATCAACATGGTTCAATCTAAGTGAATATGATGAAGATACAGACTTCTATGAGTATTGCATTCCAACAAGGCGGTATAAAACCATCCTAAGCATCATCTGGGAAAATTAAATTCATGATTTTCGGCCGACTTCCTTTAGACAATGTTTTATCGAAGTTAAGTATTTCGGAATTCCGAACTCCATCAATTTGATCCTTTCCCATCTGCAAATAGCCACTCCAGCTCCTTTTCAGCGGATTTTAGCTGTTGGTTCAATTCCACTTTTTGATTGAACTGTTTGCTCTTGGCTATGGCCGATTTTAACTTTGAAATTTCCTTTTCCAATGCTGTTATTTTTTTTCGATAAGCAACCAGATCCGGTAGAGGTTTGATTTGCATGGAGCGATTGCCGGACAATTGCACGCAGAAATTATTTTATTGAAAGTCTGATTAAAGAAACTTGATGATAGTTTTGTCGGATAGATCGTGTTCTAATGCTGTTCGAATATCCCGGAACAGCTATATTTTACAGAACCATTTCCGACATTGCTCGAAGGTTTCGTAACCCAGGCAACTAACTGATAATCAGATGTATCTAAATAAGAAATGACTGGAACAGGATAGAGCGATACCGCCCTGACCAGCCGGGGGAGCCTTTTTAGGATTTGTGTATGTTCTTGATTCGAAAAATTGTGTAGAAGGCAAATGGAAAGATGGCTGAGCCAATGCCGCAGGTGAAAAAGCAATGACCGGAATGTCAGAATGAGGTGCTCTGAAATCATCAAGAGAGAAGATGGTTTCCTGGTCCTCACAGCCATCACAAGGGTTGCTGTGATCGTCACAGCATGGTTCGTGGTGTTTTAGAAAAAGCTCGAAACTGATCAGTTCGCCCCCACAAAAGTGCTGAAACACTGCCATCCCTTTGCCAGGGAGGAGCATTGCAATGAGCAGGACTATATATAAGTTGCGCTTCATGAGCCTTTTTGATGTAAAATGCCATCCATTGAAGGGGCATCTATTTGGTATTCCCTTCAATATGACTCAAAAGTACGCAACGGTTATTGAGGGTGCTATGACATTGTACATGTTAAAACATGATGTATGTCAGATAAAGCATTGTCTACGCTAGCAACATGCTTGATCAGAATCCAATTGTACTGGTGGACAAGGTGCTGAGCCATAGCTGCAATACACGCAGCAATCCCCTTCCTTCGGTTTTAGTACCTGGTGGCAATTTTCACATTCGTAAAAATACTGACAGGCGTCAGTGGGCATGGTTTCTTCTTTTTGATGCCCGCATTCTGGGCAGGTGATGGTTGATTCTAATATGATTTCCATTTATTTCTCTGTTTTATTGGTCACGGAATATCCGGTCGAGTTGATAGCTTGCTCAATTTCAAGGATGCCTGTTTTGGTATTGTCAAATTCTACAATGGCATTGCCCTGTTCGTAGGATGCGGTTACTTTAAGGATACCGCTGAGCTTATTTACCTCATGTTCAACATGATCTGCGCAACCCTGGCAAGTCATGCCTTTGATTTGAAAATTTACGGTCTGAATGTCTGACTTATCAACGATGATCACTTGCTTTTCAGATTTAGGGTAGAAAATGTGAGCATAAAGCGGGAATGTGAGCATCAGGGTCGCAAAAACGGTGACTATCCCAAGGAATTTCCTTGTTTTCCAAAAGGAGGGCTGTAGGTCCTCCTCACACGCACATTCTATTTCACCTTTGGCCTTTGGTTTAAGTTTTTGGTACCAGGCAAAACCCAACACTACAACCGTAATGCCCACAAAAAAGGGCCGTGCAGGATCCAGCCAGGAAAAAGTGGAGGCAATCCCGCTTGCACCGGCCACTAGTGCAAGCACCGGGGTGATGCAGCAAAGTGAACTTAAGAGTGCAGCCATAATACCGCTGGTTAAAAGCGAATTTTTCATATACTTTTTCATTTCAAAAAAAGAAGGGCTCTGCGCCCTCCCGGTTACTTTTTCTTGCAGCAGGCGGGTATTTCCGCCACTTTCAAATCATAAGGACATTCCGGAGTGCCTGCTAAAGGGCAGCTAACTTTTGGACAATCTGGAGTACCTTCCAAAGGACAAGCTTTTGGGGATGAGTTGATCCCGTAAGCAAGGCCACCAATGGCGAGAATACCCGCTGTGGCCAAAATCATGAGTTTACTTTTCATATCAATACTATTTTATTGAAACATCTCTCCAAAGTTCAGTCACGGGGGGAGGGGGTGTCCAAACGTTCGGATAAAAATTTCTTCAATTCTTCTTCCACCGTCCGGGCTTCCCTTAGTTTTTCAGGCACTTCTTCGAGTTTAAGCTCTGGAAATAGTGTTCTCAGCTTTTCTATTGTTTCTTCATTACCACAGTTACCGGGGCAGTTCTGGTAAGCTGACGAGATTCTTTCTGCTAATGCTTTTCTGTAGGTATCATCCAATAATTCATAAGTAGTCTTGGTAAGGGTGGATTGTACCGCCTTCAACTGGAGAAGTATGTTTTCCACCTGGTCCTCATCGTCAATTTTACTGAGGATATATCCCAACTGCCCGGTAGCAGTTTTTAAGGAAACCTTTATGCTTTGGGTAAGATCACTGGGTATCATAGGGCAGGAATTGTATTTGGGAGATTAAACAAATCGAGCACTGATGAAATGATCCGCTGACTGTGCGCTTCTACTGAATAGAAGATGGTTTGTCCGGATTTTTTGGTTGTCACGATTCCTGCATCCTTCAGCTTTTTCAGATGTTGGGAAATGGCCGGCACTGTCATGCCTAGGATGTCTGACAAGTCGCACGGACAAAGTTCATTTTCCTGTTTCAAGAGATACAGGATTTTGAGGCGAACCGCATTACCAGCCAGGTTCAGTACATCTGCCAGTTCTAAAAAGCCTTCTTCTTTACTCTTCAAGTCTTCCCTGCACCTATTGATCTGGTCGCTATCGGCAAAGACACGGATACATGTATTCATAACTTCGTATTTAAGCATTTGCTTAACAAAGCTAAGGAATTAAATGTATTTAAGCAATCACTTAAATACAAAAAAGGGCTACTTCGAAGGGCTACTTCGCCCTTCTCATCAATTTTGGTGCTGCCAGCTTCTCCCGGAGAGTGTGCATGTCTTCCCTTACCTTCTTCTCCACCACTTTAGCGTAAACCTGAGTAGTGGTGATTTTTGAATGACCCAGCATCTTGCTCACAGTCTCCAACGGGACACCATTGCAAAGAGTAACGGTGGTGGCAAATGTATGCCTGGCCAGGTGAAAGGTGAGGTTCTTTTCAATCCCGCACAGGTCGGCTATTTCTTTCAGATAAGAGTTAAGCTTTTGATTAGAGATCATAGGGAATACAGATCCTTTTTGCAAAGCCCTTGGGTGGGTTCTGTATTTCTCAATAATCTCCCAGGCCTTGGGAAGGATGGGAACCCTGACAGGTTGGTCGGTTTTCTGGCGGCAGGTGGAAAGCCAGTACTCCCCATCAATGCCAATCGTGATGTTGGATGGTGTCAGGTTCATCGCATCGATGTAGGCCAGTCCGGTATAGCAACTGAACACAAACAGATCCCTGACCCACTGCAAACGCACAATCTTGAAGTCCTTGTTTTCTACTGCCTCCAACTCTTCGTGATTAAGGAAATCCCTATCAACTCGATGAAATTTGAGCAGATACTTTTCAAAGGGATCCCGGCTTACCCATTCCATTTTTACAGCCATGGTCACCATCTTCCAGAACCTCTCTAGGTGCCTCATCACTCCATTGTTTCCAAGCGGCTTTTGGTGGTCTTTGGGTTTTTAATTGCGTAGGTAAAACTCCAAGATATTGTCAAAGAAGCCTGTGAGCTTATCTAATTCGTTTTGATAATACTTGCGCCTAATCTTAATCCCTATTGGGCTTGTTAGTTCCAAAATTGAACACGTTGAGATTGTAAATGAGTTTGCAGGCGTATTTGGGTTAAATCTCCTTAAAGAAGAGTATTTCACCGGCTTGAGAATCTACAAGGTTTTTAGTTAAGACATTCTGTAACCTGTTAATGGCAATTAGAACCCTTTGAAAGCTCAGCTCTGATTTTTTGAGGAGGTTATCTTCCTCCAGATCGATCATTCTAAGTTTGTCCTCTAAATCTTCATATTGTTGGTTATAATTTTCAGGCATTTAAAAAGTGAGTTTTTCATTTTCATAGTGTCTATTTACTGCATGAACTGGTTCAAATAATCAACACAGCAGATTTTACCTGGTCTTCCCAAATCTGAGCAGGGGTAGTCAGTTCTTAATTTTTCGTTTCAGCAATTGCGCATTAATGGCGACTATGACCGTACTCAGGCTCATGAACACTGCGCCTATGGCAGGGCTTATAACCAGGCCGGGGATAAAGCCGGTGGCCAAAGGTAATGCGATGGCATTGTAACCGGTAGCCCAGGCTAGGTTTTGAATCATTTTGTTGTAGGTTGCCCTGCCAAACAGAACCAGGTTGGCAATGTCCTTTGGGTTGCTGTTGACCAGGATGATGTCGGCTGTCTCAGCAGCCACATCGGTACCGGAACCTACTGCAATACCCACATTAGCCTGTGCCAGTGCAGGGGCGTCATTCACACCATCACCCGTCATGGCTACAAAGTGGCCTTCTTTTTGGAGTTTCTTGATGATTTCCACTTTTTGATGGGGCAGTACCTCACTGTAGTAGCCATCCAGCCCGAGTTTTTCACTGACTGCCTTGGCGGTTTTCTCATTGTCCCCGGTAGCCATGTATAGCTTCATGCCTTTTTCCCGAAGCGTTTCGATGGCTTTAGGGCTTTCTTCCCTGATTTGGTCGGACAAGGCTATGAAGCCTATTATTAGATTCTCTTGCAGCACATACACGATGGTTTCTGCCTCATCAGATCCTGCCTGATCGGGGATATTTATGTCGTTTTCTTTCAGGTAGCCGGGGCTGACTACTTTCCAATTTTGTCCCTCGATCTTGCCTTGAATGCCCTTGGCCGTTAATGATTCAAAATTTTCTACCTTTTTCAATGCCAGGCCTGCCTCTTTCGCTGCTTTCACAATGCCTTGTGCAATTGGGTGCTCCGATTGCTGCTCCAGCGAAGCGGCAAAGGACAGCAGTTCATTTTTGTTCATATCATCAGAAAGGCTCTCATATCGTGAGACACCAAATTTGCCTTCGGTCAACGTGCCTGTTTTGTCAAACACCATTGCGGTAATCTTCCGAGCATTTTCAAAAGCAGTACGGTTGCGGATCAGCAAGCCTTTTCCTGCTGAAACAGCAGTGGAAATGGCTACAACTAGTGGTATGGCCAAACCCAACGCATGTGGACAGGATATAACCATGACGGTCACCATTCGTTCCAATGCAAAATCTAAAGGCTTACCCAAGCTGATCCAGGTAAACAACGTAATAGTACCCGCACCAATGGCGATGAAAGTGAGCCATCTTGCGGCAACATTGGCCAGGTTTTGAGTTTTCGATTTAGCTTTCTGAGCTTCTTCAACCAGCGTGATCACTTTGTTGAGGTAGCTTTCTTTCCCGGTTTTGGACACTTTCACCTTGATGGATTGGCTGCCATTTACTGATCCGCCAATGACCGGGTCGCCCTTGGATTTTTTCACCGGCTTGCTCTCACCGGTGAGCATGCTTTCGTCCAGGTGGCTTTCCCCATCCACCACTGTACCGTCCGCAGGTATTTTTTCATTGGCTTTTATCAGGATGATATCCTCCTTTTTCAGTTGATCAACCTTGATGTCCTTGATTTGGTCTCCCTGAACCAAATGAGCTTCGGAAGGCATCATCTGCACCAGTAATTCGAGCGCTCTTGATGCACCCATTACCGATTTCATCTCGATCCAATGCCCCAGCAGCATGATGACAATAAGGGTCGCCAGCTCCCAGAAAAAATCCATCCCCTCCAAGCCAAACACCACAGCCGAGCTGTACACATAAGCCACAGTAATGGCCACTGCAATCAGGGTCATCATGCCCGGGTTTTTGTCCTTCAACTCGTCCCAAAGTCCTTTGAGAAAAGGCCAGCCCCCATAAAAGAAGACAATGGTGGAAAGCCCAAAAAGGACGTACTGATCACCAAAAAAGGTTAGCTCAAATCCCAGTAATTGCTGGATCATATGAGATAGTGCCAGGATCGGTACGGTGAGCACCAGAGAAATCCAAAAACGCTTTTTAAAATCCTCGATCATCATGGCATGGTGGTCATGGTGCCCATGCTGATGGTCTGATTTGTTGATGGTTTGATGATCTGATGATTGGCTCTTTTGGTGACCCTCGTGTGTATGATGCTTGTGGTGTTCGTGATTATGCTTTTCCATGAGTAAAAATTTTAGTGGTTAATCTGTTTTGAATGGAAGTGAAACACTTAGCTTTTCCCATGACATGCGGATAGCGCCAGAGCCCTCTCCTTTGTCTTCTATGGTATAAGTTAGCCGTTCGGTAAGTGGCATTCCCGTTTCCGGTGTTACCTCAATCCTGATGACATCATCGGCCTGATCGTAATCATCTGCCAGGTGCTGCTCCCAGTTTTTGTTTAGGATCAATGTCCAACGGTCCTGTCCGGGAATGGTAAAGAATGCATACTTCCCTTTTGGTATCGTAGTTTCTTCGACCTGGATTGCTTTGGAAAATTCTATATTGGTGGCACTGTGTGCACCTGTCACCCAAACTTCGCCATAGGGTACCAAACCTCCCCAGATGACCCTTTCCCGCACTGCGGGTGAGTGGTACTTGATGGTAATGTGCGTATCACCCACATTGCCATGCGCTTCCTGAGGGATGCTCTTTTTCGAGTTGTCCGATTGCTCAGTAGGTGCTTTTTCCGGCTGATGGTGTTCGTGACCACCATTTTCACCTTTTTTGTTTTGGCAGGATACGATCAGCAATCCCAGTGCAAGTATGTAAATCAGTTTGTTCATCATTTATTCTTTTTAAGTTTTGAAGTGGTTTTTAAGAAAGTTTTAGAGGATACTGCGTAAAGTGTAAAGCCTGATAGCACTGTAAATAGGCCAAAGACTGAAAATGCCCTGAGCAGCCAATTGTTAAAGTTGTCCCGCCCGGCATAATCCATGGTGTGGAACATCCAAAGAAAATCGAACCAACGCCAACGGCTGTGGCGTACCCGTTCGAAGTTGCCGTTACGGGCATCTACGTAGGCCGTAAGGTTTTCGGGATGCTCAAAGTGGACAGCCCAGGCTGGTAGCGGCCTGCCACGGTATTCATGATGGTTGTCGGTTTCAGTAATCCATTCTGTTTTCAGGATTTCCAGGTTTTTTACGAGATGGTTCTGTGCGATTTCGGCCGCCTCCGTTTCGGTTATGCCCTTTTTGATTTGCCCGGTCAGGGCATTGTAAAGCAGACTATCGTTGACCCAATAATGCGGTTGGTGATTGATGTAGCGAAGCTCAAGGGATGAAATACCAATCGTTGAATCCAATTGTGCCGGACTGATCAGGTTCCGGGGTGAATGGGTCGTGACATGCTCATGGTGAAACTGGTCTCCATGGATTTCGTCAATATCCGTCCAACTGAAATAGAGGCCGCTGACCGTCCACCCAATAAACTGAATGCCTATAAAAATCCCCAGATACCGGTGTGTTTTTCGGATGTAGTAGTTTCTGTTTCGTTTCATTTTTGGGTAGATTTATCTGCTCGACTTAAGAACCATTTTTCACCTGCAAAAACTATTAGCATCACAGATGCAGAAACAATAAGAACCAAAAGGTCAGATGATGCCTTGATCCATAAGAAAGCTGCCAATACGATGAAATCCAACACCATCGCTGTGAGTACAATTGTTCCATTGGCTTTCACCTCTTTCCTCAAATACTTATATACACCCCAATGAATAATGATGTCCATCACCAAATAAAAAATGGCTCCTATGGAAGCAATTCTGGACAGATCAAAGAAAATAGTCAGGATGATAGCGATAAACACCACATACACCAACATATGCTTCTGTATTCGGCCTGACATGCCCAAATGACTATGTGGAATAAGTTCCATATCTGTAAGCATAGCCGTCATACGAGAGACTGCAAAAATGCTGGCAATCACTCCCGAAATAGTAGCTATTATGGCAATAGCAACGGTAAAATGAAGACCAAAATCTCCAAAAGCAGGTCTGGCAGCTTCAGCAAGGGAGTAATCTTTGGCTTGAATAATTTCAGAGATTGTAAGGCTTGAGTTTACAGCGAAAGCAACCAGAAAATACACCACTGTGCATATCAACAAAGAAATAATAATAGACAGGCCAACATTTTTTTGAGGTTCTGTAATTTCGCCACCACTATTAGTTATTGTAGTGAATCCTTTGTAGGCCAAAATGGAAAGTGCTAAAGCCCCAATATAACTGGTTGCTGAATAATCAGTGTTTTTGATGGCTTTTGGTATCAACCCTTCCAGAGAAAAACTCACTGCCCAGAGAGCTCCTATGGCAAAAATCAGAATTCCGATAATTTTGATAAATGACATGAACTGTGATGACTTTCCTATCAGCTTGTTGCCAGATATGTTAATCAAAAAAGCGCTAACCAAAAGAGCAACACCCAATATGGGAATCCAAAGTTCCTTGTTTTCAACTTCGAACAGTTGTAGGGTATAAGAGCTAAAAGTTCTGGCAACCAGGCTTTCGTTGATTACCATGGATAGTGCCATTAATAATGATGCAGAAGCTGTTATGGTTGATTTACCATAAGCTTTTTTCAAAATCATGGCTATCCCCCCAGCCGAAGGATACGTATTTGAAACTTTGATGTAGGAGTAAGCACTAAATGCTGAAATGAGAGCTCCCAAAACGAAAATGTAAGGAAACCAGGTCCCTGACAGTTCAGCCACCTGGCCCAATAATGCAAAGATTCCTGCACCGATCATTACACCAGTGCCTAAAGCAATTGATCCTAATAAACTTAAACTTCCTTTTTTATAACTTTCTTCCATAACTTCCTAATTAAAACATGACAGATAATCCGCCCCCTGCTCCGAAGCGGTTGTCATAGCTTGTCATCAGTGAAAAATTCTTAGAAAGCATGTATTGTGCACCGGCACTCCATACAATTTCTTCTTTGTAATTTTGGCCGGCCTCCAGACCGTTTACCAATCCTGCATCAATTTGATATTCGTAATAGCCAAAAATTGATAACTTCGGAAATATCATCAGCGATCGACCGATTCCAATTCTAGGCCGAAGCTCATTATCTATCCTTAGGTCAACATTGAACATATAAGGTGTAAACCACCGGATACCAGCCACGGCAATTGTCTTCATATCATCCAAACTATTCCTGGTGGTATTCTCAACATTAATACCTCCAAAAACCCTCAAATAATCGTACAGATAATACTCATAAGAAAATTCAGCTTCCAGGTTCTGATTCCATCCGTATTCCATTGATAAATTGAATTGATTGCGAATGTTTGAAGTGGTCAGATTGACTGTTGTATTATGTGAGGCAACATCTGCCATTCCCCAACTATAGAAGCGGTTGGTTTCGTGAATCAGTTTGGAAATTGGAAAGGGTTTCATTCTAGGGTCTTCCGGTGTATCATAGCTGACTACCCGTGCCATACCACCCATCATATGATAGAGAATATGACAATGAAAGAACCAGTCCCCATATTCGTTCCCGTAAAACTCAATGGTTACTTTTTGCATGGGGGGCACATTCACCGTGTGCTTCAGGGGTGAGTAATCACCGCTTTCGTTGATGACACGGAAAAAATGACCATGCAGGTGCATGGGATGGTGCATCATCGTCAGGTTGTTAAGGGTGATTCGGGTAATTTGCCCCTCTTTGATTTTTATTTTATCGGTTTCAGATAGGGGAATACCATTCATGCTCCAGATGTAGCGGTTCATATTCCCAGTAAGATTGAGGAGGATTTCATTGACTGGAACATCCTTACCATAAACCGTTTTTTCAGGTGATTTCAGATAATTGTAATTGAATTCTGAAAACATGTCCATGTTTTCCATCCCGGGCATTTCAGCCATGGGAGCACTTGGCGGATCCATTTTGGAGTTTTTATCATCAGACATATCCATTGAGGAATGATCCATTTGGGAGACCTCTTCCTTATTTCCGGCCATATTCATACCCGGCATATCATTATCCGGGTTTTTGTCGCCTTTCATTTGCATTCCCCAGTTCTCCATCATTTTTTGGGGATCGTCCTTTTTAGGATTAAATTTTAGGGCAGGAGCCCCCATGCGCATGTCCATTTTTGCCATTTGCATCATCATCCCTATTTTATCAGGGCGGGGAACATCTTCGGCTGCTAAAACTTCACCTTGGCCCAAAAAAGCAGAGGCTGTTCCCGAACCATCCTGAGCGGTGGCCCGAAATTCCATCTTTCCACTTTCCGGAACACTTACAATAAAATCGTAGGTCTCCGCAATGGCAATAAATGTTTTATTGCGCTTGACCGGCTCAACATTTAGTCCATCGGCCGCAACTAAGGTCGGCATTTCACCACCAAACGTCATCCAAAACGAGGTAGAAGCTGCCCCGTTAATAATTCTAAGCCTAACCTTTTCTCCGGGTTTGAAATTGGAATATTCCTGAACTTGTTCACCATTAACTAAAAAGGCCGGGTAATATATATCGGCAATGTCTGCACTTTCCATTCTCTGCCTCCAGAAATTTAACTGTGCTCCCATTGCACCTCTGGCAATAACGCGGTTGAGGGGTGTGGCCGTACCTTTTCGCCAGTTGTACCATTCGGTTCCTCGTTTCAGAAAACGGAGTACGTTCATAGGCTTTTCATTCGTCCAGTCCGAAAGTATTATAACGAGCTCTTTGTCATAGGCCAGGTTTTCTTTTCTAGGATGGATGACGATAGAGCCAAAAACACCACTCTGCTCTTGCAGCATGGTATGTGAATGATACCAATAGGTACCGGCTTGTTTCAGGGGAAATTCGTACTTCTGTGTTTCCCCAGGCGCGATGGGCGGAGTGGTAAGGTAAGGAACCCCGTCATAAAAATTGGGCAACAGCAATCCGTGCCAGTGAATGGATGTCTCTTCATCCATTTCGTTTTTTACGTAGATTACGGCAAATTCACCTTCAGTAAAAGTAAGTGTGGGTCCCGGGATACTGCCATTAATGGCCATTCCCATTACTTCCTTGCCTGCCCTGTTCACTGCCAGCTCATTTATGGAAATGGCGTACTCTCTTACAGGAAGATTATCAGTGTTGCCTTCGACTGATTTTTGAGAGAGGTTTTGCGCATTAGTTAGCCCTGATAATAAAAAAGACAAGGCAAATGCGAAAATTGCTAAAATTATATTAGGGAATTTTTTCATTATCTGATGTTTAATGTTCATGCTCCAGTTCCAAAAAATCACCTTGCGGTCCTACACCTTCTATGTGTACTAATTGTGCTCCGTAATGTCCTGCCTGTGCCACAGCATAAGCTGCACCCAATAACACCACTGCCACAATAGCCATTGCCCACCTTTTCGATTTGAAAATGAATAGGTTGATTCCTTGCAATAGCAGGCCGATAAACCCAAGATTGATTGTCCAGTCAGCCCAGAAGTCGTGTTGTTCCAATACGAGCCTGGCATGTTCAGTGAGGCCGTGCGTATGCGGATGGAAGTTTCTGCCGGCCAAGTACGCAGCTACAAAACCTACCAGCACCAGGGCAAAGGCTGTCCACGCCAATTCCTTTTTGATGAAATAGATGTTGACAACCGCCAGAATGGCCCCCACAATCAGTAATACGATAGCGAAATGGACAATCAGTGGATGGATTGTGGGGAAATCTGCCAAATCAGCCGTGACCTTTTTTTCGTGGTGTGCATCTTTCTCATGCGCATCGTGGCTCACTGCCTCACTGGTATGTTCATGTTCACTTTGATCTGCCTCGCTGGTGGGGGTGGTCATCACAGTATCCGCTTGTTGGGCGGTGCTGTCTTGTTTGCTTTTGTGGCCGTCATGGGCCAATGCGGTTGCTGAAGTGAAAAGTACCAATACAACTGCTTTTAGAATGTTTTTCATTGTCAATTTCATAGATTTGGGGTTACAGGATTGTTTTTAGTTTTTCTTCAATGCGTTGTAATTGGCCTCTGATTCAAAGTAGGCAACTGCACCTTGTTGGTTAGTCACTACTATAAATGCTTCTGATTTATCTACAGGATTACCACTATAGGGGTCAATCGCGATCCTTGCGCTTTCCAGGTTGTTAAGCTTATCCACGCACATTTCACAGCAACCATAATAGGTTTTGTCATTGACCGGTACCGGGATTTGCGGCTTGCCCATGTAGGCGTCATTCACCATGCATATCAGGCTTGGTTCAACGGGTCGCTCAAATTCATCCTGGATATAGCTGACAGAAGGCTTTAGCTGCTGATAGTTAATCCAGTACACCAATGCTGTGGCTGTCACTACTAATGCCGCAATGGTCAGGTAGGCATAGACCAGATTCCGGGTAGATGTCTTAGGGTTGTCCTTTTTGCTTTTCTTCTTCATGACTTTTCCGTTTGGTGCCTGATGGAAGAGTGGCGGCAGGATTGTATGCATGACAACCTGCACAAGGGCCACTCTCCAACAGGGCTTATATTAGTTATTAGTTTATTGTCTCTTTTACACTCCCGCACTTCAGCATTTTGTCACCGAAGTATGGGTTTTTGATTTCCTTTTGATTGGATAGCCAATAGGCACCGGCATTGTTATTTGCCATGGGGCAATACTCCAGGTACACTTCACCCATAGAAAGTTCACCACTTTTTACTAAAGAGGCCATTTCATTACTCAACGAAGCGAAAGCTTTGCGCTGGCCATCCAAAGTAGTAGCTGAAACCACCTTTGCCGCCTCCGCCTTAGCTTCCTGCCAGTTATCTTCGGAGCCTAAAGACGCTTCCAGTTTGGTTGCAGCCTTTTTGGCCTCATTCATCTGTGAAGCGACCAGGGCTTCTTTCAAGTGGATATAATGGCCGTAAGCAATACCCAATTTTTTGTCTTTGAACATAGGCTCCATCTTTTGGCTCATTTCCTTTTTTTCATCATGACTACCGTGATCGTGTTGCGCAAATACTCCAAAGCTTACTAAAGCCATTGAAACTATTAGAATTGTGTTTTTCATTTTTGTTTTCAATTTGATAGCCTGTCAACCGACAGGCCGGGTTAAACATTAATATTAAAGATTCAAAATTTGTATGGTGGCTATCCAAATCACAATAAGAATTACTATACCCCAGACGATTCGTCCAGTCCACATTTTTAATTTTGAAGGGGCTTTTTCATCCCCTGTTTTACAGCATTCTTTCATTTTACTTGATATTTTCCTCTACCTCCCCACAAGTGAGCATAGATTCCCCGAAGTAGGGATTGCGGATCTCCTCTTCGGTGCTTAGCCAGTTAGCTCCTTTGTTATTATCTGCCATTGGGCAAAACTGAACGTACAGTGTCTGATCCAATGGATTAAAGGCTTTGGTCATGGCAATCATTCCTTCAGATACCTGCTGAAATGTAGTGCGTAGTTCGGCTATCGTTTTAAGGTGCTGAACATGTTGCAATGCATTTTTCAGGTCACTGCTATAGCTCATCCAGGCATTGTGTGACTCACCGGTAAAAGCAGACATATTCACCTTATCCAGTGTTGTTTTGAGATCGGAAGCGGCTTTTTGAGCCTGATCAAATTCATCGGCCGTTAAGGCATCCTTAAATTTGAGGTATTCAGTATAAAGGGGCCGCAATGCTTCTTTCGCCTTCTGACTAATTGACACTGGCTCAGTCTCTTTTTTCTTGACCTGGCCTGACGAAGCGGGCATGTCCATACCCCCGTGGTTATGCCCTGTCATTGCCGGGCCTCCTTCTGGATTCATCATGCTTGGCTTACCAGCCAGTTGTGCTGCCGCATCAATGCTGAAGGTACCATTGACTGCTATCTCTTCACCTTCTTCAAGGCCACTCTCCACAATAAAGCTGTCACCTAAACCCGGCCCAAGCGTCACATCACGCATCATGAAACTTACTCCACTACTAGTGGTATTTTTTACATAAACTACCGAACGCTTGCCTGTCCACATAACAGCAGTTTTGGGAACCACTATGTTATTTGACTTTTTCGGCAATGTAGCTTCTACCGTACCGGATGCAAACATTTCAGGTTTTAGCTGATTGTCTTTGTTGGGCACTTCTACCCTTGCTTTGGCTACTCTTGTCTTAGGATCAATAACAGGATCCAGGAAGGTTATCTTACCTTCAAATGTCTCTCCCGGTAGAGAGGCCACTGTAAAGTTTACCTTATCACCTTTTTTGATCCAGGGCATATCCGATTCATAAACATCAAACAATACCCATACCTTTGAAAGGTCTGCAATCTCATAAATAGCCTCTCCCTTTCGGATGTAATCACCCAGATTTACCATTTTCTCAGTTACATAACCCGAAACATCAGCTTGAACAGCAAATTCCTCTTTCGGTGTCCCCACTTTGAGAATTTGCTCTACCTGACTGTCGGAAAGTTTCCAATTTTTGAGCTTTTCTTTGGCGGAATTAAACAATTGCGGCTGTGTATCTTTAATTTTTTGTGCTTCAAATAATTCCTCCTGTGCAGTAACCAAATCTGGAGAGTATATATAAGCAATGGCCTGCCCTTTCCTTACGAACTCACCTGTGAAATTGACCATCAGCTTTTCTATCCTGCCCGGTATATGGGAAGACTGAGAAAAAACCAGTCGCTCATCTTCCTGTACCTTTCCGTTCAGCCTAACCGACTTAACCGGATCCATGGTTCCTACAGCAGCCGTTCTGATATCAGCCAGTTGCATGGCGGTAGGCGACATACTTACTGCCATAGGGTCAAGTACTTCATTCTGATCATCCTCCAAAGGAATAAGGTCCATGCCACAGATAGGGCAGTCTCCGGGTTCACTCTGACGGATCTGAGGATGCATTGAGCAAGTCCACACGGTCTCGCCAGCTATTTCTGTAGTGTGCTGGTG
>TARA_R110002167_G_scaffold4572_1_pt1 | contig 45713 bp, 48 predicted proteins | sample TARA_R110002167 | Tara Oceans TARA_R110002167 (sample SAMEA4398238) | marine metagenome | biome: Polar Biome; feature: [MES] marine water layer (ENVO:01000295) within the mesopelagic zone...; material: water (ENVO:00002006), including particulate matter (ENVO:01000060) such as......
ATGAGCCAGAGTCTCAACCGCGTCATGGCTACGTTGACCTGTAGAAACTAGGCACCATTACCATTAAGGTGCCATCCGAACCCCGCACGGCAGGGCAAGCTTCGGGATGTGATTTCTGGCAAATAGACCCAAAATCACTTTCCAGTTCAGCGCCGCTGGCAACACCATAGCAAATGACTTAACCTATTGTTTTATTTTGGATAAGTGCCGTTCTGGAAAGCTGCAAACGTCTTGGAAAGCCAACTTTCCAGTTCACGCGCCACTTTAAACCATCTCGCGGGCAAGGTTGAACGCCAAGCGCCCCTTTAAACCCTTATTTGACTGGCCTGTGTGCACGTGTGATAGTTTGCAGAGCTATCTGTCACAAAATCGGCTCATAGCCCCAAAATTGCCATTTTTGCGCATATTGCAGACCTTCTAACATCGCGGCCAATTTTGCCCAGCCTGACCCTTTTACCCCAATAAAACATGGCGATTTACCTTGAAACACCACCTAATCCCACGTGACCCCACTTACTGCGGAACTCTCTGTCACACGACACACAAGGTAGGCACATGAGTTTTAACACACGCCTCAGCCGCGCGCCGCATCCGTTTGATCCCGACCTTGGACGGGACGCCTTGGCGCATTTGCCCGACCTGTCGTCCGGGCTTGTGCCGCTGATTGTGGGGGCGGCGGGGTGTAGCCCGTATTTGGCGGGGTTGATGGCCCGAGAGGGGGCGTGGTTACCCGCGGCGATGGACAACCCCGAGGCGGCGGTGGCGGCGATTTTTGCGCAAATGCCCGAGGTGCCGTTGCAAGGGCTGCCCGATGCGTTGCGCCAGGCCAAGCGCCGCATTGCGCTGCTGACGGGGCTTGCGGATCTGGGCGGGGTCTGGCCGCTGGAGGTGGTCACGCAGGTCTTGACGGATTTTGCCGATCTGGCGGTCGATGCCACGATCAAGGCGCTGGTGGCAGTAGAGGTGCGGCGCGGTAAATTGCCCGGCATGGACGAGAGCATGGTGCCGACGGCGGCGGGCATGGTGGTGCTGGCGATGGGCAAGATGGGGGCGGGCGAGTTGAATTATTCGTCCGATATTGACCTGATTTGTCTGTTTGACGAGACCCGGTTTGACCCTGCCGATTATCACGATGCCCGCGCGGGTTTTATTCGTGTGACGCGCAAGATGGCGGCGATCCTGTCGGATGTGGCGGCGGGGGGCTATGTGTTTCGCACCGATCTGCGCCTGCGCCCGGATCCCAATTCCACGCCAGTATGTATTTCGACCGAGATGGCCGAGCGCTATTACGAGAGTGTCGGGCGCACGTGGGAGAGGGCTGCGTTTATCAAGGCGCGGGCTTGTGCGGGGGATATCGCGGCGGGAGAGGCGTTTATCGCCACGTTGCGCCCGTTTGTGTGGCGCAAGCATCTGGATTTTGCAGCCATTCAGGACGCCCATGATATGCGGCTGCGGATCAGGGATCACAAGGGCTTGGGCGGCAAGTTGGTGCTTGAGGGCCACAATATGAAACTGGGGCGCGGTGGCATTCGCGAGATCGAGTTTTTCACCCAGACCCGCCAGTTGATTGCGGGAGGGCGCGACGAGAGCCTGCGCCAGCGCCGCACGCAAGACGGGTTGAGTGCGATTGCCAAGGCGGGGTGGGTGCCGGAAGATGATGCCGTAACGCTTTATGATCATTACAGGTTTCACCGTGAGGTCGAGCACCGTTTGCAGATGATCAATGATTCGCAGACGCATTCCCTGCCAAAATCGGAAGAGGGGTTTGTGCGCTTGGCGGCGTTTATGGGCCGTGATGTGGCGGGGTTAAGGTCCGAGTTGCGGGCCCGTTTGGAAGAGGTGCATGTCAAGACCGAAGGGTTCTTTGCACCTGATGCGCCCAAAGCCATGGCAGATGATTGGGGGCAAGAGGTGACCGCCCGTTGGCAGACCTATCCTGCGCTGCGATCAGACCGGGCGGGAGAGATTTTCAAACGCTTGAAGCCCGAGATATTGATGCGGTTGCAAGATGCCGCCAAGCCCGAGGAGGCCTTGTTGCAGTTTGACGGGTTTTTGCGCGGATTGCCTGCGGGGGTGCAGTTGTTTTCGCTGTTCGAGGCCAATCCGCAACTGACCCAGTTGATTGTGGATATTGCCGCGACCGCCCCTGCGTTGGCGCAATATTTGTCGCGCAATGCCGGTGTCCTAGATGCGGTGATTGGCGGCGCGTTCTTTGATGTCTGGCCGGGGGCTGCGGCGCTGACAAAAGATTTGGCGCGGGTTCTGGCAGGCTATGACGACTATGAAGCGCAACTATTGGCATCAAGGGTCTGGGCCAAGGAATGGCATTTCCGCATTGGGGTGCATCATCTGCGCGGGCTGATCGATGCCGATACCAGCGGGGTGCAATATGCGGATTTGGCGGGGGCTGTGGTGGCGGCGATCTGGCCTGTGGTGGTGGCGGAATTTGCCCGTAAGCACGGGGCCATGCCCGGTGTTGGTGCGGTGGTTTTGGGGATGGGCAGTTTGGGGGCGCAGCGGTTGAATGCGTTTTCCGACCTTGATCTGATTATGATTTATGATGCGGGTGGGGTCGAGGCCTCTGAGGGTCCGCGCCCGTTGATGACCCGGATGTATTATGCGCGGCTGACCCAAGCCTTGGTGACCGCACTGACCGTGCCGATGGCCGAAGGGCGGCTGTATGAGGTGGATATGCGTCTTCGCCCCTCGGGCCGCGCCGGGCCTGTGGCCACATCGATCGAGGCGTTTATGGCCTATCAATCGGGCGAGGCGTGGACATGGGAGCATCTGGCGCTGACCCGTGCGAGGGGCATTGCGGGCGATCAGGGGTTGATGCAGCGGGTTGAGGCATTCCGCCGCGAGCTGTTGCAGGCCAAGAGCGCGGGCAAGACGGTTTTGCCCGATCTGGCAGACATGCGCGCGCGCATTGCCCAAGCCAAGCCACCACAGGGCGCGTGGGACGCCAAGATTGGCGCGGGCCGTCTGCAAGATACCGAGCTGATGTCGCAGGCCGCCGCACTGATTGCGGGCAATCCGGCGCGTGACGCACCCGCGCAATTGGCCGCAGGTGTCGCGCATGGCTGGTTGAGTGCCGCAGATGCGGGCGCAATTTCGGCGGCGGCAGGGCTTTTCTGGCGGATGCAGGCGGCGGCGCGGCTATTGACGGGCGGCCCGCTTGCACCAGAGGATCTGGGTGAGGGTGGTCGTCGTCTGATCTTGCGCGAGACTGGATTTACGACGATGGAGGCGCTACAGGGGGCGATGGCGGATTTGGCAGACAAAGCTGATGCCGTGATCAGCCGGAAACTGGCGGAATAGGATGCAAGATGTCGAAATCAGGTGATCCAAACGACCCCAAGGGGTTGGTTTACGAATCTTTCCGCATCGAGGGCATCACGGCCTCGGAGTGTCGCACAATCTTTTTGGATTGGGCGTTGTCGATGCCAGCAGGTTACGATGTGAAGGCTGCGGTCGCGGGGCTGTTGGCGAAATATGCCGATCAACCCGCCGATCATCCGATGCAAGCCACGTTGCAGGCCGCGCTGCAATCTGCGGGGCCTGCAAGGCGGCGCGGTGGTCGCGCTGCGCGGGTGCCTGACTAGCGTGGCAGGGCGCTGGCCTCGGCGGCCAATGCTGTGATTGCGTCCCAATCGCCCGCGTCCACGAGGGTTTTGGGCGCAACCCAAGAGCCGCCGACGCAAAGTGTGTTGGACAATGATAAGTAGTCATTGGCGTTTTTGAGGCTGACGCCGCCGGTCGGGCAAAAGCTGATTTGCGGCAGCGGCGAGCCTATTGCCTTGAGCGCGGGTGCGCCGCCGTTGGCCTCGGCGGGGAAGAATTTTTGCACGCTGTAGCCGCGTTCCAGCAGGCGCATGGCCTCGGTGGAGGTAGCGATGCCCGGCAGCAGGGGCAGATCGTTGGCTTCGCAGGCGTCCAGCAGCAGATCAGTGGCACCCGGTGAGACGCCGAAGGTGGCCCCAGCGGCCTTGGCGTTTTCCACGTCTTTTGGCGTCAGCAGCGTGCCGGCGCCGACAATGCCGCCTGTCACTGTGGCCATTTCGCGGATCACGTCGAGGGCGGCGGCGGTGCGCAGCGTGACTTCGAGGACCGGTAATCCGCCTTTGACGAGGGCACGGGCGAGATCAGCGGCATGGGCCGCATCGTCAACCACGAGCACAGGGATGACGGGGGCCAAAAGGCAGAGTGCGCGGCTTTTTGCGGAGGCGTCGTGTGGGGTCATGAGGTTTGGTCCTTGGATTAGATGCAGACGCCGGCACCGTCGCATGACAGGCCGACATTATCGCGGAAGACTTGGAAAAGTTCGCGGCCCACGCCGTTGCCGTTGCCTTTGAGGTTCGGGGTGGCGGGGGCCCGTGTGGACAGATCGACGCCGATCACGTCGATGGTGCCCAGCGTGGCGTCAAGCCGGATGATGTCGCCGTCTTGCAGCATCGCAAGCGGGCCTGCGTCGGCGGCCTCGGGGCTGATGTGGATGGCGGAGGGCACTTTACCCGAAGCGCCCGACATGCGCCCGTCGGTGACAAGTGCGACCTTGTGGCCGCGGTCTTGCAGGGTGGCGAGGATCGGCGTGAGCCCGTGCAATTCTGGCATCCCGTTGGATTTTGGCCCTTGGAAACGCACCACAATGACGGTGTCTTGTGCAAGTTCGCCCGCTTTGAAGGCGTCTTTCACCGCCTCTTGGGTGTGGAAAATGCGGGCGGGGGCCTCGATGATGTGCCGCTCGACGGCCACCGCAGAGGTTTTGATCACGCCGCGCCCGAGGTTGCCTGCCAGTTGGGTCAGCCCGCCATGGTGATTGAACGGGTCCGAGACCGGACGCAGGATTTTCTCGTTCAGCGATTTGGTGGTGCCTGCGGTGAAGGCGATTTTGCCGTCCACGAGTTTTGGCTCTTGGGCGTATTGTGCAAGGCCCGCGCCCATGACAGTTTGCACGTCGTCATGCAGCAGGCCTGCGCCCAACAACTCGCCGATCATGTAACCAAGTCCGCCTGCGGCGTGGAAGTGGTTCACATCCGCCAGCCCGTTGGGATAGACTTTGGCCATCAGTGGCACGGCTTCGGAGAGATCGGAGAAGTCTTCGAGGTCGATGATCACGCCTGCGGCCCGCGCCATGGCAGGCAGGTGCAGCACCAGATTGGTAGAGCCGCCGGTGGCCATCAGGCCAACGAGGCCGTTCACAAAGGTTTTTTCGGACAGGATTTCAGAGGTCGGGCGGAAGGTTCGGCCAAGGGCGGTGTTGCCCAGCACTTGTTCGGTGCCGCGCGTGGTCAGCGCGTCGCGCATCCCGCTGTCGGGGTTCACAAACGACGAGCCGGGCAGGTGCATCCCCATGAATTCCATCAGCATCTGGTTGGTATTGGCGGTGCCATAAAACGTGCAGGTGCCCGCGCCATGATACGAGGCCATCTCGGCGGCCATCAATTCTTCGCGGCCGACCTCGCCGGTGGCGAACAACTGGCGCACCTTGGCCTTTTCATCGTTGGGCAGGCCGGATGTCATTGGGCCTGCGGGCAGGAAGATCGCGGGGATGTAGCCGAAAGTGGCCGCGGCAATGATCAGGCCGGGCACGATTTTATCGCAGACACCAAGGTAAATCGCCGCGTCAAAGACATTGTGCGACAGCCCGATGCCAGCGGCCATGGCAATCACATCGCGCGAGAACAGCGACAGCTCCATGCCGGTTTGCCCTTGGGTCACGCCGTCACACATGGCGGGCACGCCGCCTGCGACCTGCACCGTGCCACCTGCTGCCCGGGCTGCGCGGCGGATAATATCGGGGTAGTGTTCAAACGGCTGATGCGCCGACAGCATATCGTTATAGGCGGTGATGATGCCGATGTTGGGCGCTTGGGTGGTTGCCAAGACGCCCTTATCCTGGCCCATCGCGGCGTAGGCGTGGGCCTGATTGCCGCAGGTCAGATGCGCGCGGCGCGGCCCTTCGTTTGCTGCGGCATTCATCCGGTCGAGATAGATGCGGCGGGGTTTTTCCGAGCGGGCGATGATGCGGTCGGTGACTGCCTGAATTGTCTTGTGAACGGCCATCGTGTCCTCCTGAAACTGATTGGGGCGTCCATAGCATGTTTTGTTAGCGCTAACAAGGGATGGCACCGCCGCGATTGCGACTATTTCACAACAGGTGCGGCAGGTTTTGCAATCACCCTGCAATCGCCGCATTTGACCACATTTCTGCCCAAATCTCTTGGTTAATTATTTCCTAAGCCCGTTGGGGGTGATGCCGAAAATAAGGGTTTAAGCCCGGAGGTAGCAAGATGAAACTATTCAAGTTGATGGCAATTACAGTTTTGGGTCTGGCAGTGGCCGGCTGTGCAAGTGTCGAGACAGTCACACGAAATGCGCCGCTCGAGACGTCAAGCTTTGGTGGGGCGCAGAGCCGCGTGATCGCCCGCAACTATGCGGTGCAGGATATGACGTTTGCGGCGTCAACGCAGCTTCGTGTGTCTGAATCCAACAGCTTTTACCCGAATGCCGACGTGGTTTGGCGCGGTGATCCGATCGGGAACCGTATCGAGCAGATTGCCGCGATGTTTAAAACCGCCCTGGACCGCAACGTGGACAAGATGGATGGTCTGGTGCCTGTTGTGGTGGATTACCGTTTGATCCGCTTTCACGGCGTCACTGAGCGCACCCGTTATTCTGTCGGTGGCGTTTATAACATCGAGTTTGAAATGACTGTGCGCCATGCATTGACCGGCGAGATTCTGGAGCCGACCCGCCGCATTGAAGCCGATCTGTCCGCACCGGGCGGTATTGCGGCCCTGATGCAGGATCAGCGCGGCCAGACCGAGAAGGTCCGTGTCACCGATTTCCTGACGCAGGTGTTTGCGGACGAATTGTCGGGCACATACGAGATATAATCTTTCGCAGGTGAATTTTTGCGGGTAAGGGGGCTGTTATGGAACAGTCCCCTTACCCCGTTGTCCGCCTCAATCCTAAAGGCGACGCCCGCGCAATTCGCCACGGTTTTCCGTGGGTCTATGCAAATGAAGTTGTCACCGATCGCCGGACCAAAGGTCTGAGTGCTGGCACCATCGCCATTCTGGAAGACGCAGAGCGCAGGCCGATGGGCCTTGTGGCGGTGAACCCCAATAGCAAGATCTTTTGCCGCATGTTGTCGCGTGATGTGGATGTGCCGGTTGATGCGGCATGGTTCGAGCGCATGATTGGCGCAGCCTTGCAGCACCGCGAGACGCTATACGCAGAGCCCAATTACCGCCTTGTGCACGCCGAAGCCGACGGGATGCCCGGCGTGGTTATCGACCGTTTTGGCGATGTGGCTGTGGTGCAGCCCAACGCCGCATGGGCCGATGTGATGATCGAGATGCTGGTGGACGCACTGGTGAAGGTCACGGGTGTTGGCACGGTTATTATGAATGGCACCGGGCGCGCGCGGTCGCTGGAAGGTTTGCAAGAGCGCACAGATGTGTTGCGCGGTCAGGCCCCGATAGCGCCGATCCCTGTGGAGATGAATGGTGCGACCTACATGGCGGATGTCATGGGGGGCCAGAAGACCGGTATTTTCTTTGACCAGCGGCCCAATCATGCGTTTGCGGCCAACCTGTCCAAGGGCGCGCGCGTGTTGGATGTGTTTTCGCATGTTGGCGGCTTTGGTTTGGCGGCTTTGGCCAATGGTGCGGCTTCGGTGCTGGCGGTTGATGGATCGGCCCCTGCGCTGGAATTGGCGCAAGCGGGTGCGGACGCGATGGGTGTGTCGGGCAAGTTTCAGACCCGTCGTGGCGATGCCTTTGCGACGCTGGAGGCCTTGGCCGAAGAGGGGGCGCAGTTTGATATTGTGATTTGTGATCCACCTGCCTTTGCACCGGGGCGCAAGTCGCTGGATGCGGGGCTGCGCGCCTATGAACGGGTGGCGCGATTGGCGGCTGGATTGGTCAAAGAGGGCGGCTATCTGGGTGTGTGTTCGTGTTCGCACGCCGCTGATTTGACCAAGTTCCGCAATGCATCAGCGCGCGGGATTGGCCGTGCGGGCAAGCGTAGTCAGGTGATTTACACGGGCTTTGCCGGTCCTGATCATCCGCTGTTGCCGCATTTGGCCGAAAGCGGCTATCTGAAAGCGGTGTTTTTCCGTCTATGAGAGTGCTGATCGACGCTTGCGTGCTTTACCCCACGGTGATGCGCGAGGTGGTGTTGGGGGCGGCCGGTTTGGGCCTGTTCGAACCGCGTTGGTCGGAGCGGATTTTGGAAGAATGGGCAAGGGCCACCCGCAAGCTTGGCCCCGAGGCGGAAGTTTTTGCACGCGGTGAAATTGCACTGTTGGGGGCGGCTTTTCCGCGCGCGATTGTGCCGGTGCACCAAGGGCAAATGCCGCGTCTCTGGCTGCCTGATGCGGATGATATTCATGTGTTGGCGGCGGCTGTATCGGGGTCGTGTGACGCAATTTTAACCATGAACGCGAAGGATTTTCCGCGCGGTATATTGGCCGAGGAAGGTTTGGCGCGGTTTGATCCCGACGGGTTTTGTTGCCGGATGTTGGCGCAAGATCCAAGCGGAATGCGCGGCGTGGCGGACGGGGTTTTGGCCACGGCACGGCAGATGTCGGATGTGGACTGGACGATGCGCGGTTTGATGAAAAAGGCGCGGTTGCCACGGTTTGGCAAGGCGCTGGTCGAGATCACCTAGGACAGCTGCCATTTTGCGGTATTGGTCTCGATCGCCTTGATCCGCTCGGCGGTCACCGGATGGCTCAGAATCCACGCCGGGGTGGCCGCACCGCGCGCGCCTGTCAATTTGTCGAGTTTATGAAACAGCGAGATCTGTGGCGCAGATCCGATGCCTGATTTTATCAAAAGAGCGGTCGCATAGGCGTCGGCCTCGTATTCATCGCTGCGCGAAAGCTTGGCTGCCAGCAGCGACATGAGCGCGTTGGCGATGAACATGCCGATGCCCGGCAAAAACCGGTTCAGGATCATGGCCAGCGCCGTGCGCATCGCATTTTGGCCTGAAAAGTCGATCATCCGCCTGCGCGAATGGCCCAAGGCGACATGGCCCAATTCATGCGCGATCACCGAGGCCAGTTCGGCGGCGGAGACCTCGCCTGCGCGGTATTTGTTGAAGAACCCGCGGGTGATGAAAATGCGCCCGTCGGGGGCAGCAAGGCCGTTTACGGGATCGATTTCATAGATGTGCACTTTGATGCGTTTGATATCCAAAGCGCGCGCCATGTCTTCGGTCAGGGATTTAAGGATCGGGTCGGCAAGCTCGGTTGATTTCTCGTCGAGGTCCTTGGAGGTGCGCCAGACCGAGAACCGGTACATGGCGATCCCGTAAATCAGCGCAAGCAGGATGGGTGTGAACTTCAACATGGGTTAGATATGGGGTCGCGTAGGCGCTTTGTCGAGGCGTGGCTTGCTAAGCTTCCACAACCAAAGCCCGAGACCTGTGCCCACAAGCAGGGCGGTGATCAAACCACTTGCGTTGCCCAGAATACTGGCGACCGAGGTGATGTTGTCGGCGAATGTATAGCCCAGCCCGACGTAAAGGCCGACCCAGACGATCTCGCCCAGCAGCCCCCAAAGTGCAAAGCGGTGCCATTTGAAATTGGTCAGCCCCGAGACGAAGTTGACATAGGGGCCCAGCGGGGCGGCGAGCCAGCGCGAAAAGAACACCGAAGAACCACCGCTTTTATCCATAAAGGATTGGGATTTGCGGCGTAGGGTGGCGCGTTTGGGCTGAGCCTCGAGCCAGGTGGTCATGCGCACCCCCGAGGCCCGCGCGATCCAGTAGCCTGTATTGTCGCCCAAGACTGCCCCGATGAATGCGGCCAGCACGACAGCAGTCAGCGACAGGTCGCCCGTGGCCGCAAAGCCGCCAGAGGCCAGCATCAGCAAAGACGAGGGCACGGGCAGGGCCAGGCAGCTTAGAAAGGTCACAATGAACACAACCGGCACACCGTAGTCGGCGACAAGCGCGAGCACGATTTCACTCATTGGGGTTTGTCCTGTGCTGCGCGCCACTGGGCGGCGGCGGCATCGATGCGCGCTTGCATCTGCGCCATGCTCATGTCGTTTTTATCGGCGATCATGCCCAGCGACATGCGCATTGGCGGCATGTCTTTTTGTAAAAACAACGCGGGCCCAAGCACCTCGGGTGGCAAGTCATATGATTGCGCGATGTAACGCGGGGTCATCCAGGGGGCCAGTTGTTGGTCCTGATGTGCAGGATCCATCCAGTAGATCATCGCGGCGATGGTCTTGATGCCAAAGAAAGCAATGACCACCAGCGTGCCGACAAAGGCCAGCACGATCAACCGGTGGTGCAAGCAAAGGTGTTTGATGCGGTTCTTCATGTCAGTGCTTTCATGCCGCGAGACAGTCCCGAGAGGGTCATCGGAACCATGCGATCAGCCCCGAAGATATGCTGGATCATGGCGATGGATTGCGTATAGGGCCAATGGTTTTGCGGCAAGGGGTTGATCCACAGGTGATTGGGCCATTGGTCGCGGGCGCGGGTCAGCCAAGTCTCGCCGGCGTCTGCGTTGTGATGCTCGTTGGCGCCACCGATATAGGCGATCTCGTAGGGCGACATGGAGGCGTCGCCGACAAAGATGCATTTGTAGTCCGACCCATAGGTGCGCAGGATCTCTGCGGTGGCGATTTGCGCGTCCCAGCGGCGTCGGTTGTCGCGCCAGACGCCTTCATACAGGCAGTTGTGGAAATAGAAGAATTCAAAGTGTTTGAATTCGGATTTGGCCGCCGAGAACAGCTCTTGCACGGCTTTGATATGCGGGTCCATCGAGCCGCCGACGTCGAGAAATAACAGGACTTTCACCGCGTTGCGGCGCTGGGGTCTTGTTTGCACGTCCAGGTAGCCGTGTTGGGCGGTTTTGCGGATGGTCTCGGTCAGGTCAAGCTCGTCTGTGGCCCCGTCGCGCGCCCATTTGCGCAGGCGTTTGAGCGCCACTTTGATGTTGCGGGTGCCCAACTCGACGCTGTCATCGAGATTGCGAAATTCGCGCTTGTCCCAGACTTTCACCGCGCGCTGGTGACGGCTATCGGGTTGGCCGATGCGGATGCCTTCGGGGTTGTAGCCATAGGCGCCAAACGGTGATGTGCCTGCGGTGCCGATCCATTTGGAGCCGCCTTGGTGGCGCGACTTTTGCTCCTCAAGGCGCTTTTTGAGGGTTTCCATGAGTTTATCAAAGCCGCCCAGGGCTGCGATTTCGGCCTTTTCTGCGGCGCTAAGGTGCTTTTCCGCCAGCTTTTCAAGCCAGTCTTGCGGGATGTCGACGGCGTCCATCACGGCTTGTGGCGGGATTGCCGCAAGGCCCGAAAAGCTGGCGGCAAAGGCGCGGTCAAAGCGGTCGAGATGGCGTTCGTCTTTGACCATGATCGCGCGTGCAAGGTAGTAAAACGCGTCGATGTCGTAGGTCGCTAACCCGGCTGCCATGCCCTCTAGGAACGCCAGAAATTCGCGCAAGGAGACCGGAACTCCTGCGTTGCGCAAATTGTCGAAGAACGGCAGGAACATCGTCTAGATGGCAGCGCGTTCGATGAACACCAGAATGAACAGCCCGATCAGCCCGAAGATCAGCGAGAACACAGCGCCCCATTGCAGCAAATCAAACGTTGTGCCGCCGCGCCGTTTGGCCCGAACGGCCCCGACAAGCGCCCCGATGAATAGACCGGCCAGAGGGAAAATCATGTAATAGGCTTTCTAATAGGGGCGCAGCGCGGCGATTTCGTTCAGCCGTGCCTGCACGTTTGCGTCAGAGCCAAATCCGTAACGCGCCCATCCCAAACTGTCCAGACGCAGGCTTTCTGCCTGTGCTATATCGCCGCGCATTTCCAGGGCTGCGGCTTTGAACATCAGCAGTGTCGCCAGCAAAGCGGCGTTTTGATGGCGCTCGGCCACCGGTGCCCAGCGGTCGCTCAGCGCAATCGTGCGCGCCGCGTCACCGGCCGCCAGCGCAAAGGCGGCTTGTTGCACGCCGATATGTGCGGCGTGGATTTGCGTGGTAGCAGACCCCGCATATGTTGTCTGCGCGGCATTGAACGCCGCCAATGCGGCGGTCGGGTCATTGCCCACTTGCAAGCGCCCGTAAGCGTATTGCGCAAAACCGGCCCGCACCCCCGTCCAGCCAAAGGCGGTGCCCAGAGAGATGGCTTGTTGCGCCGCGGCCCGTCTGCGCGCCGGCGAGGCGCCGTTGGTCAAAGCGGTTTCCATCGCCTCGATCCAGTCGCGCGAGGTGTCGTTCAGCGGTGCGCCCGCCTGCCGCTCGCCTGCGGGATTGAGCCGGGCGAGGATGCCGGGGATCCGCACCGCGGCTTCGCCACGCGACATGCCGTTGCGCAACTCGGGGGCGTAATAGGCTTGCAGGATCAACATGTCGAACCCTGTCAGCACGGCTTGGATGTTGTCGTCGTTGAACACCGAATCGGGCAGCCGGTAAAGATCATTGAGCGGGCCGAGCGCTTGGGCCAGTTCTTCGTGCAGGCAGTCGCGGATTTCTTGCGGGGCCACATCGGCGGGCACAAAGATTGCGGCGCGGTCGCGCCGTTTCAGGGTGGTCCAATCCACCTGCGGGGTCCGCCGTGCGATTTTGAATTCGCTCCAGCTTGTCAGGCGCGGCACCACAAAGCAGGCCGCTTTTGGCACCGCCGCCGAGAGCACGGCGCGCGGCACGGCCTCTATGGTGATTGAAGCGGGCTGGTCGGGGCTGACCATGCGGATGTCGAGCTTTGCTTGCGTGCGCAGCCGCGCGAGCAGATCTTCAAGGTCGCGGATCATAATGGGGTTGGTGACCCCCGTGGCCCGCACGGTGATCGGTCCCTTAAAGCGGGTCATTTGTGCCACGTTGCGCCCGCTTTCCATGCGGAAGGACAGATCAAGGAAGTCTTGGGCGATTTCGCTGTTGGGCCGTGTCGCGGGCACGACATAGGTGGTTGTAAAGACCTGCATGGGGGGCAGGGCTTGCGCAAAGCCTGCCGCACGGCTGGGCGGGGCGTCTTGCGGGACCGGCGCGCAAGACGCGATGAAGGTCAGCGCGAAGGCTGCGAGCCGGTTCATGCGGCGGGCCTTTGATATTTGATGAAATTGGTCAAGGTGCCGACGCGGTCGTAAAGCTGCCGGCCTGTCAGGTTGTCGTCTTGGGTCAACCAGTAGACCGACGGAACCTGTGCCGCATCAGCCGCGCCGTAGACAGCTTCGATCAGTTTGCGCCCGACGCCGGTGCCGCGCACGCAGGGCTGCGTGTAGAGGTCTTGCAGGTAGCAGACGTTTTCAATGCGCCAGCAGTGCCGGTGGAACAGATAATGGGTAAGTCCGACGGGGGTGCCGTTTTGCACCGCGACAAGCGCATTGAAGTCGCGATCATCATGGCCGAGCAGGCGCGCAAACGTCGACGCATAAACATCGTCGGGCACGGTTGTGCCATAGAATTCCAGATATGCGGCCCACAGCCCACGCCATGCCGCATGATCTGCGGCCTGCAAAGGGCGGATTTCAACCGGCACTATTGCCTTGCTCAAACCTGCTACTCCTCAAGTTTCATAAGCTTTAATCTGCTGGTGAACTGCGGCTCCTCTTTGACGCAATCAAGGCTTTTGCGAGACCCGCCGCGCGACCAGGGTGAGTAGGCGCAATGACAAGGTGAATTGCATCAAAAAACCTTTGATTTAAGTGTATTGCGGCCTGCCGTTGCATAAAGGGCTCAAGCCGCTTGTGGTGAAATATGGGGCCGCTACCAGATATAGCGGCCCGCCCGTTTCAAGCCAGAGCGAGAGCCATATGCGGCGTGCCTTGCGAGGTTTTCTCGGTGGTGCAGCCATTGCTGTTCAGGGTTGCACTGACTTGGCGGCGCTCAATCACCATGCTGTCGAATTTGCTGATGTTGACGGGCGCGTCAAAACGCACGGCTATGCGCGTGCGCGCACCGTGCCCGATGTCGCTGACGCTGATCACGGTGCCTGCGAACGGATGGCCAAGGTAAAGCCCGGTGACATGTTGGCCCAGCTGCACAAGCGGGGGCGGCGTATTGCCGGTTTTGGCGTGCAGCGTGTTCCAGTCGCGGTGCCCGAGTTGCTTGGCCAGAAGTTCCAGCGATTGTGCATGGCTGATGGCGTGTCCGGTCGCGGCCAGAGACTGTCGCAGGGCTTTGGCTTGCGCCTTGAGCGCGTCCAGAGAAGGGAGGGGTGTCATGTTCACATCTTTCAGATCGATGCGGATTTCGCGTTGGGTGCTTGCGTTGCCAACAGACCGCATAAAGCTGACGTCAGTTGAAAGTATTGCTCAAAGCTTCACCATGGCCGGGGCCTGCAAGCGGCGGGTGCATTGAACCCTGCCGCCTGTCTAAGATGTGTGACGGGATATGTCTAGCGCCCGGCGCGCGCCATAAAGGCAAGCCGTTCAAACAGATGCACGTCTTGTTCGTTCTTGAGTAGAGCGCCGTGAAGTTTTGGCAAGGCATTGGCACCGTCACGTTTCAGGTCTTCGGCGGTCAGATCCTCGGCGAGCAAGAGCTTGAGCCAATCAAGCACTTCGGAGGTGGAGGGTTTTTTCTTGAGGCCTGCGGTGTCACGGATCTCAAAGAATTGGGTCAGCGCGGTGGTGAGTAATTGGTCTTTGATATCAGGGTGATGCACGGCGATGATCTTGCGCATCGTGTCCTGGTCGGGGAATTTGATGTAGTGAAAGAAACAGCGGCGCAAAAAGGCATCTGGCAGTTCTTTTTCATTGTTGGAGGTGATGATGACCACGGGGCGGTGCACGGCGCGCACGGTTTCGCCGGTCTCGTAGACGTGGAATTCCATCCGGTCGAGTTCTTGCAGCAGATCATTGGGGAATTCGATGTCGGCCTTGTCGATCTCGTCGATGAGCAGGACCACGCGGCCCTGCGCCCCAAAGGCCTGCCAGAGCTTGCCTTTGCGGATGTAATTGGCCACGTCGTGCACCTTTTCGTCGCCAAGCTGGCTGTCGCGCAACCGGCTGACTGCATCATATTCATAAAGCCCCTGTTGCGCCTTGGTCGTGGATTTGATGTGCCATTCGATCATCGGCAGATCGAGGGCTTCGCTGATCTGGCGCGCAAGCTCGGTTTTGCCGGTGCCGGGTTCACCTTTGACCAGCAAGGGCCGTTCCAAAGTGACCGCCGCATTGACCGCCACTTTCAGGTCGTCTGTCGCGACATAGGTCTTGGTGCCTTTGAAATGCATGGTGTCTTCCTATTTGCTGCGTGCTGAACCTATGCGGGATCACCGGCGGCATCAACTGTTTGCGCTGACGTAAATCAGGGGGGTGACAGTTCCGATCTGAAGGGGTAAATGTGCGCAAAATAAGGGGTGGACGATGTCTTCGATTGTTAAAACGACGGGCACTGACAAGCGTAAAGGGACCAAGATGAAAGTAGAAACTTTCCTGCCGGAAGATTACAAACCGGTCGAGACCGAGCCGTTTATGAATGAAAACCAGCTGGAGTATTTTCGGGTTAAGTTGTTGACCTGGAAGGCGGATTTGTTGGAAGATAGCCGCGATACTGTTGCGGGCATGAAAGACCAGACCCGCAATATTCCCGATGTGGCCGACCGCGCATCCGAGGAAACCGACCGCTCGCTCGAGCTGCGCACACGCGACCGGCAGCGCAAGTTGGTCAATAAAATCGATGCAGCACTGCGGCGTATTGACGAGGGTGAATTTGGCTATTGTTCGATCACGGGCGAGCCGATTTCGCTGAAGCGTTTGGATGCCCGTCCGATCGCGACGATGAGCCTCGAGGCGCAAGAGCGTCACGAGCGTCGCGAAAAAGTGCACCGCGACGATTGAGATGAATAAGCCGCGCCAGACAGTTGCGATTGTGGGGGCGGGGATCGGTGGCTTGACGGCTGCTTTGGCCTTCGCCCGTCATGGGGCGGAGGTTTTTGTTTTGGAGCAGGCGCCAGCGTTGACAGAAGTGGGCGCGGGGCTGCAAATCACCCCCAATGGGGGCCGTGTCTTGCAGGCCTTGGGTCTGTCGGATGCCGCGGCCAGGGCGGGTATTGCTGCGGATGCGGTGGTGCCGAAAGATGCGATGTCGGGCCGCGATGTGACCCGCTTTGATCTGACGGCGCAAACGCCGCGCTACCGGTTTTTTCACCGGGCCGGTTTGCAGGGCCTGTTGGCGGATGGCGCAGAGGCGGCCGGTGTCACGGTGCATCTGGGCGTGCAAGCCCATGGTATGGATGCGCAGGGTGTTTTGCAAACCAGCAAAGGGCCGATGCACGCGGATGTGGTTGTGGGGGCGGATGGTATCCATTCCAAGCTGCGCGCCTATTGCGAACCTGATGCACAGCAGGCCACTTTCACCGGTCAGGTGGCCTGGCGCGGCGTGGTGCCGACGCGCGAAACGCCTGCCGAGGCGCATATCTGGATGGCGCCGCACCGCCATGTTGTGACCTATCCGCTGGACAACGGGTTGTTGAATGTGGTCGCGGTGCAAGAGCGCAGCGCATGGGCTGCCGAAGGCTGGTCGCATGGCGATGATCCGCAAAATTTGCGCGCCGCTTTTGCCGATTGTGCGCCCGCGGTGCAAGAGATTTTGGCGCAGATTGATCGACCGCTGTTGTGGGGTCTGTTTCGCCATCCTGTTGTGGCGCAGTGGACGCGCGGACCCGTGGCCTTGTTAGGGGACGCGGCGCATCCGACGCTGCCGTTTTTGGCGCAGGGCGCGAATTTGGCGATCGAGGATGCCTATGTTCTGGCGCGCTGCTGCGCGCAAGAGGCGGATGTGCCGCAAGCGTTTGCCCGTTATCAGGCGTTGCGCCGTGACCGCGTGGTCCGCGCCCTTGCCGCAGCCAGTGCCAATGCGCGCAATTACCATCTGTCGGGGCTTGGGCGTCATGTAGCCTTTGCGGGGTTAAAGACCCTTGGTGCGGTGGCACCTGACGCGTTTATCAAACGCCTGGGCTGGCTATATGATCACGATGTGACGGCCTAAAGCGCCAGATCAACCCAGACCGGCACATGGTCGGAGGGTTTTTCGCGGCCGCGCAGGTCTTTTTCGATCCAGCAGTCGCGCAGCAGGTCGGCGCATTGCGGTGTCAAGAGGAAGTGGTCGATGCGAATCCCGTCGTTGCGGTCCCAGGCGCCGGCCTGATAATCCCAGAACGAGTAGTGTCCTGCCTCTGTCTGGCGGGCGCGGAAGGCCTCGGTGTAGCCCAGATTGAGGATGCGACGGAAAGCCGCGCGGCTCTGGGGCCGAAACAGTGCGTCATTGGCCCATGCGTCAGGGCGTGCGGCATCCTGTGGTTGGGGAATTATGTTGTAGTCACCGCACATTAGAGCGGGTTCTTCATGTGACAAAAGGTCTTGGGCACGGGCGAAAAGCCGGTCCATCCATGCCAGTTTATAGTCATATTTCGGCCCCGGCGCCGGATTGCCGTTGGGCAGGTAAAGTCCGCAAATACGCAAGGCTTTTTGCCCCACAACAGTCGCTTCGATCCAGCGGGCCTGTTCATCACTGTCATCGCCGGGCAGGCCGCGGGTCACGTCTTCGAGCGGAAATTTCGACAGTATTGCGACCCCGTTGAAGCCCTTTTGGCCATGGGTTTCGACATTATATCCAAGGTCTTCAAGGGCTTGGCGTGGGAACCCTGCGTCGACGGATTTGATTTCTTGCAAGACGGCCACGTCAGGGGCGCTGTCGGCAAGCCAGGTTGTGAGCCCGTCGATGCGGGCTTTGACGCCGTTGATGTTGAAGGTCGCGATTTTCATGTCAGTCCCCTGATGCTGGCTTGTTTTGGCTCAATGCTGCGGTTGGTGCAAGCCGGACCCACAAGATAATGTGTAGCGCATTTTGCGAAATAAACCTTGCGTCAATATTTTTGTGCTTTATCGACATCCACACAAGCAACGCGAGAAAGCCCAAATGTTGACAGCCCCTGTGACGGAAATAGCCGAGAAAACTGCACGCGAGTGGATGGTTGTTCTGGCGCAATACCGCAACCCGAGCAATTGGCGGTCGGGTTTTGAGTTGGCGGTGACGGTTGTTCCGTTTTTGACGCTTTGGATCGCGGCAAGTTGGGCATTGCAATACAGTTATATCGCGGCATTTTTGATATCAGCGCTCAATGGCGCGTTTTTGCTGCGGCTGTTCATTATTCAACATGATTGTGGTCATGCGTCGTTTGTGGCGAACCGGACGTTGTCGGATTGGATCGGGCGGGCGTTGGGTGTGCTGACGTTGACGCCCTATGATGTGTGGAAGCGCACGCACGCTATTCACCATGGCCACCACGGCGATTTGGATCACCGCGGCATTGGCGATATCATGACTTTGACGGTAGAGGAATTTCGGGCGCTTGGCGTGTGGGGCCGGGTGAAATACCGCGCTTACCGTCATCCTTTGACGATGTTTGTGCTGGGTCCGTCGTATTTGTTCTTGCTGCAAAACCGGTTGCCATTTGGCTTGATGAGATCCGGTGCGAAGTATTGGATCAGTGCGATGGGGTCCAACCTTGCGACGGCTGTGGCGTTATTTACCATTTACTGGTTCCTGGGTTTGGGCGCTGTGTTCCTGGTGTTCTTGCCGACCACGATTGTGGCCGCATCCGTGGGTGTTTGGCTGTTTTATGTCCAGCACCAGTTCGAGAACACAATGTGGGACCAGAATCTTGATTGGGATTTGCACGAGGCCGCTTTGCAGGGCTCGTCGCATTATGATTTGCCGGTGGTTCTGCGCTGGTTGACGGGCAATATCGGGATCCACCATGTGCACCACCTGTATTCCCGCATTCCGTTTTACCGCCTGCCGGAAGTGTTACGCGACCACACTGAATTGGTCGAGCAAAGCCGTCTGACGATGTGGGAAAGCTTTAAATGTGCAAGTCTAGATCTTTGGGATGAAAAATCCCGCCGTCTGGTGTCGTTCCGGACCGCGTCGACCTTGTAAGCTCCAACGACAAGCAGGTTACATTGAAAACGACGTGCCGCAGCCGCAAGAGCTGCTGGCATTGGGGTTGGTGATCACAAACCGGGCGCCGATCAATTCTTCGCTAAAGTCGATGACAGCCGCGGCGAGGAAGGGCAGGGAGACCGCATCGATCAGCACCTTTTCACCGGCACCCTCGAGGATCAGGTCATCGTCTTTGGCCGCGTCGAGGTCGATCTGGTATTGAAACCCCGAACAGCCGCCACCTTCAACTGCAACGCGCAGGGCCTTGCCTTGCGCCGCGGCACCGATCTGGGAAAGCCGCGCAAAGGCACGGGGGGTCACGGAGGGTGGGATCGTCAACATATGCAAGAGCCTTACAGTTTGATTATATTTGCAATATAGGTTGCACAGGCAAATTCGACAAGACAGGCAAAAAGGGCACGACACCATGACAGCCCCCTATGCGACGGACCCCGCCAATGCGCGCGGCCGTCTGTATCCAGAGGACGAGAGCGAATTTCGTTCACCGTTTCAGCGCGACCGCGACCGCATCATCCATGCGAGCGCGTTTCGCAGGCTCAAGCATAAGACCCAGGTGTTTATCGAGCATGAAGGCGATTATTTTCGCACCCGGTTGACCCATTCGATCGAGGTGGCGCAAGTGGCCCGCACAGTGGCCGCCGCATTGGGGTTGAACGTGGAATTGACCGAGGCTGTGGCGCTGGCGCATGATCTGGGGCATACGCCGTTCGGGCATACTGGTGAAGAGGCACTCGACCGGCTGATGCAGCCTTACGGCGGCTTTGATCACAATGCGCAGGCCTTGCGGATCGTGACCGATTTAGAGCGGCATTATGCCGAATGGGACGGGTTGAACCTGACGTGGGAAACCCTGGAAGGTATTGCCAAACATAATGGCCCAGTGACGGGCGACATTCCTTGGGCGTTGATCGCGTATATTACCCGTCATGATCTGGAACTGCATAGCCATGCCAGTGCCGAGGCGCAGGCGGCGGCGCTGGCCGATGATATTGCCTATAACAACCATGATCTGCATGACGGGTTGCGTGCCGAGTTGTTCAGCACCGATGAATTGGCTGAATTGCCGATATTGCGCGACTGCTTTGCGCGGGTCGATGCCAAATATCCCGATCTGAATTATTACCGTCGCCGCCATGAGGCGCTGCGCCGTTTCTTTGGTGTGCTGGTCGAGGATGTGATTGCGGTAAGCCGTCATAATCTGGCAGACCTCAATCCGCAGTCGGTGCATGATATCCGTCATGCCGGGCGCATGATGATCCAGTTTTCGCCCGCACTATGGGCCGATCTGAAAGTGATACGCAAGTTCCTGTTCACGCGCATGTATCGCGCCCCTGCGGTGGTGGAAATGCGCGTTGTGGTGACCCAGATGGTTGATGATCTGTTTCCATTTTTCATGGAAAATACCGATGAATTGCCCAAGCAGTGGCGCAAGGATGTGGCGGATGCGGCTGATAAAACGGCCTTGGCAAGGATCGTGGCGGATTATATTGCGGGCATGACGGACCGGTTTGCAATTCAGCAACACAAGCGGCTGATTGGCGGCGAGGATATCCCCGCAGGAGTGATTGATGGCAGTTGATACCGCAGCAGAGGCGATGGCGCCGGTGATGGCGTTTGCGCTTGTGGGGGCCTTGGGCGTGGGGTCGCAATGGGCGGCCTGGCGGTTGCGGATGCCCGCGATTGTCTTGATGCTGGTGGCCGGGGTTGTGATCGGCCCTGTCTTGGGGGTTTTTGATCCTGCGCGCGATATCGGCCCGTTGATGGGGCCGATTATTTCCATTGCAGTGGCGATTATCTTGTTTGAGGGCGGGCTGACGCTGAATTTCCACTCGTTGCAGGATGCACAGAAAGGCGTGAAGCGTCTGGTGTTTATTGGCGCGCCTTTGGGCTGGCTGACCTCGGCGCTGGCGCTGCGCTATGGGGCAGGTTTGTCGTGGGAAAGTGCGGCGGTCTTTGGCGGCATTATGATCGTGACAGGCCCCACGGTCATTGCCCCCTTGTTGCGCACCGCACGCCTGTCGCGCAGGCCCGCGGCCTTGTTGCAGTGGGAAGCGATTGTGAACGACCCGATCGGCGCGCTGGCGGCGGTATTGGCCTTTTCGGTTGTCCTGGTTCTCAATACCACGACGACACCGGGCGAGGCCGCGGCGGATTTGTTGACGGGCATCGGCTTTGCGACCCTGTTGGGCTGGGCCGCGGGGGTGGGGCTGTCGAAATCGTTCAAGCGCGGCTATGTGCCGGAATTCATGAAGGTGCCGGTGTTGTTTTCGCTGCTTTTGGCGGTGTTTGCAGTGTCGGATTTTGTGCTGCATGAAAGCGGGTTGTTGGCTGTGACGATCATGGGGATCGTGATCGCGAACGCCAAATTGCCCAGCTATGAGGAATTGCGCCGTTTCAAAGAGCACGCGACGGTTTTACTGGTCTCGGGGGTGTTTATCCTGCTGGCGGCAAGTCTGGATTTTGCCGCACTGCGACAGTTGGACATGCGCGCGATAGCCTTTGTCGCGCTGGTGGTTTTGGTGGCGCGCCCCTTGACGGTGCTGGTCTCTCTATTGGGGTCGGGCATCCCGTATCGCGAGCAGGTTCTGGTGGCCTTTACCGGCCCGCGCGGGGTGGTTTTGGTGGCGGTTGCGGGCCTGTTTGGTGAAAGGCTGCTGGCGCTTGGGTTCGAGGATGCCGCCCTGATTGCGCCGCTGGCTTTTGTTCTGGTTGCGGTCACGGTTGTGTTGCACGGCTTTACGCTGGCACCATTCGCGCGGTTTTTGGGGCTGACGGGCGCTGATACGCCCGGAGTGGTGATCATTGGCGGCTCGCCCTGGACCACCGGTTTTGCCGAGGCGTTGAAAAAGGCGCAGGTGCCGGTGTTGATGACTGATCCCAACTTTGGCAATTTGCGCGGCGCACGCACCGCTGGCATCGAGACGTTTTCGGGTGATATTCTATCGGAGGCCGCCGAGCAGCGCGTCGAATTGGTCAGCTACGCAACCTTGGTCGCCGCGACCAGCAACGACGCCTATAATACCCTTGTCGCCACCGATCTGGCGCCTGAATTTGGTCGCGACAACGTGTTTCAGGTGATGCGCGAAAAAAGCGAAAGTGCGCGGCATCAATTGCCCCGCACCTTGGGGGGGCGCAAGTTTGGACCCGAAGAAACCCATGCAGGGATGAACGGTTTGATCCGCGCGGGTTGGACGTTCCGCGTGACGCGCCTGACCGAGGAGTTCAGCTTTGAGCAGTGGCGCGCAAACCGTCCCGAGAGCAAATTGATCGCCCGTATTTCCCCTGCCGGAGAGATCAAGCTGATCCGCCGCGACGAGGATGTGAAGGGGGCGCCAGGGGTGCGGATTATTGCGCTGCGCCCGCCCGGCAATGACCCTGCGGATGCCAACGGGCAGCCGCCTGCCGATACCTGACATTGACCCTCGCGGTATCCGTGCTAAACCGCGATGAACCCAATTCCGAAGGACGCCCCAAAAGATGAACCTGTTTGCTGATATCCGTGGTCTGGTGATCACTTGCCTTGAGGGTTTGGTTGCAAGCGGTGTCTTGCCTGACGGTTTGGCGATGGCTGCCGTGACAGTCGAGCCGCCGCGTGATGCAGCGCACGGTGACATGGCAACCAATGCCGCGATGGTCTTGGCCAAGCCTGCGCGCATGAACCCGCGCGCGATTGCCGATGCGTTGGCGGTCAAGCTGCGCGAGGATCCGCGGGTGGCGGCGGTTGATGTGGCAGGCCCGGGGTTCTTGAACGTGCGGCTGGATACGGGCGTCTGGCAGGGCGTGGTCAAGGCCGTGCTGACCGATCCGGCCTATGGGCGGTCGACCTTGGGGGCCACGCAAAGGATGCTGGTGGAATATGTCTCGGCGAACCCGACCGGCCCACTGCATGTGGGGCATACGCGGGGCGCTGTGTTTGGCGATGCGCTGGCCAGCCTGCTGGATTACGCGGGCTATGATGTGACCCGCGAGTATTACGTGAATGACGGCGGCGCGCAGGTCGATGTTTTGGCGCGCTCGGTCTATTTGCGCTATCAAGAGGCGCATGATCTAAGCGTGGATTGGCCTGAGGGCAGCTATCCTGGAGACTATCTGATTGAGGTGGGCGAAGAGCTCAAGGCTGCGATTGGCGACAAATATCTTGAGGCGCCAGAAGATGAGTGGCTTGACGAAATCCGCTTGTTTGCGACCGAGAAGATGATGGATATGATCCGCGCAGATCTAGCCCGGCTTGGCATCACAATGGACAATTTCTATTCGGAAAAATCGCTTTATGGCACGGGGTTGATTGAAAAGGCGATTGCCGAGCTGGATGCCAAGGGGCTGATTTATCGCGGCACGCTGGAGCCACCAAAGGGCAAACTGCCTGATGACTGGGAGCCGCGCGAGCAGACCTTGTTCAAGTCAACCGATCACGGCGATGACGTGGACCGTCCGGTGCAGAAATCCGACGGTGCATGGACCTATTTTGCGCCCGATATTGCGTATCATTATGACAAGGTGCAGCGCGGCTATGACCAGTTGATCGACGTGTTTGGCGCCGATCACGGGGGCTATGTCAAACGCATGAAGGCGGCGGTTTCGGCGCTGTCTGATGGCCGTGTGCCTTTGGATGTGAAGCTGACACAACTGGTGAAACTGTATAAAAACGGCGCGCCGTTCAAGATGTCCAAGCGGGCGGGCACGTTTGTGACCCTGCGCGATGTGGTCGATGCGGTGGGCCGCGACGTGACCCGGTTTCATATGCTGACGCGCAAGAATGATGCGCCACTGGATTTTGATTTTGACAAGGTGACCGAACAGTCCAAAGACAACCCCGTGTTTTATGTGCAATACGCCCATGCGCGGATAAAATCGGTGATGCGCAAGGCGGTCGAGGCGGGTGTTGACGTGTCGGATGCGGCATTGGCCGGTGCGGATTTGGGCAAGTTGAGCCATGACGCCGAATTGGCCGTCGCCAAAAAGCTCGCCGAGTGGCCGCGTCTGGTCGAGATTGCAGCCAAGGGCCATGAGCCGCACAGGATTGCGTTTTATCTCTATGATCTGGCCTCTGATCTGCACGGGTTGTGGAACCGTGGCAACGACGACGTGAGCCTGCGGTTCCTGCAAGACGGTGACAATGCCACAACACAGGCGAAAATTGCCCTGATACGCTCCGTTTCTGTTGTTATTGCATCAGGTCTTGGTATTCTTGGCGTAACCCCAGCGGAAGAGATGCGTTAAAGCGTGCCGCCTCTGGGTTTGTAATTGAGGCAACCCACCCGACGTTGGCAGTGGCGCGGGCAGTGAGGCAAAAGATGGCAGTTTATGAGCAGGGGTCGGCCCCTATGAGAGGGGCCGCGCGCGCCGGAGTTTTGGTAAATTATGCTGGTGCAGCAGTATCCTGCGCCTTGATCATCGGCGTTGCCATTTGGGGCTACAAGCTGGTGGTGCGCGACGTGTCGGGTATTCCTGTTGTGCGCGCGATGTCTGGCGAGATGCGCATATTGCCCGAAAATCCTGGCGGCACGGTGTCAACGAACCTCGGGTTGGCGGTAAATGAGGTTGCGGCCCGCGGTCAGGCCGCAGCCCCCGAAGACACTGTTGCCCTCGCCCCTGTGACCGCAGGTTTGGCGGCGGAAGATTTCGAAGTCCAGTCGCTGGCGGAGGCCGACGAAGTGCAGGCGGTTGACCCCATGCTGGAAGAGCCGCTGGACGATCTGCCGACAAGGGTTGCGTTGACGGCGGAACAACTGATCGATGCGCCCCTGTCCACCGATGATATCCTGGCGCTTGCCGATCAGATTGCTGCGGGTGCATCGCCTGTGGCTGCTGTGTCCGCGGCCCGTGTTGTGACCCCGACAGATGTGCCAGAGGTGCCAAAGCTGGACGCCTCTGCATCCTCACTTGCGGTGTCGCGGCGTCCTATAGCCCGCCCGACATCGGCGATTGTGACTGCCTCGGTTGCCGCAGCACTTGCCGAACCGGCGGTTCAGAGCCCCGCTGCGCAAAGCCCGGTTTCGCAAGCCGACTTTGCAGTGGGCACCAAGCTGGTGCAACTTGGCGCGTTTCCTTCCGCCGAGGTGGCCGCGGCAGAGTGGACCCGCCTGACGGACCGTTTTGGCGAGGTCATGAGCGGCAAATCGCGCGTCATTCAAGCGGCAACATCGGGCGGAAAGGCGTTTTATCGTTTGCGCGCCGAAGGCTTTGCCGAATTGAACGATGCCCGTCGTTTCTGTGCCACGATGGTTGCGGAAAATGTCGACTGTATCCCTGTGGTAGTGCGGTAAGTTGCACTGCAACGCGACGATTTTCGGACCTGAAAGTCGGGTTGTAACAGATTGGGAAAAAACATTTTTCCGCGATGTAAACCCGTTTGGATTTATCGTTTTCGCGCGCAATATCGAAAGCCCGGACCAACTGCGGCGCTTGACCGCTGATCTGCGAGACACAGTAGGGCGCAATGCGCCGATCCTGATTGATCAGGAAGGTGGCCGCGTGCAGCGGATGCGCAGCCCGCATTGGCGCGAATATTTACCCGCATTGGAGCAGATGGAACGGGCCCGCGCGCCGATGCGCGCCCAATGGATTCGTAACCGGCTGATTGCGCAAGACTTATTTGATGTCGGCATTGATGTGAATTGTGCGCCCTTGGCGGATTTGGTCGAGGAGGCGACCCATCCGGTGCTGCGCAATCGTCTTTATGGTGCGGATGTTGCAACCGTGATTGCTGCCGCCCGCGCCTGTGCCGATGCGTTTTTAGCCGGTGGCGTGCTGCCTGTACTCAAGCATATTCCGGGCTATGGCCGCGCCTGTGTCGATAGTCACAAGGATTTACCGACTGTAAATGTGTCCCGCAAAGCATTGGAAACGCATGATTTTGCACCGTTCAAAGCGTTAAACGATATGGCGATGGGCATGACCGCGCATATTGTGTTTGCCGATATTGATCCCGACAATCCGGCAACCACCTCACCCAAGATGATGAAGGTTATCCGCGAGGACATCGGTTTTGACGGGTTGATCATGTCCGATGACATCTCGATGCAGGCGCTTTCGGGCAAGATAGGTGCCCGCGCTGCGGCGTCGATTGCGGCGGGCTGTGACATTGCACTGCATTGCAACGGCGATCCTGCCGAGATGGCGGCGGTGGCCCGTGCCGCGGGTGACATGACCGCACAGGCCACAATCCGCGCGACCCGCGCCCTGGCCCAGCGGAAAACGCCCGAAAAGATTGACATTGCGGGCCTGATTGCGGACCTTGAAGCGCTTTTGGCGTGAGGGTTTTGTGACTGACAGTATTTTCCAGGAAGACGTGCAAACGGTCGCCGAAAGGCAGGCCGCAGAGGCGTTGATTGTGGATGTTGGTGCATTCGAGGGGCCGCTGGACCTGTTGTTGACGCTGTCGCGCACGCAAAAGGTGGATTTGCGGCAGATTTCGATTTTGGCGCTGGCCGAGCAGTATCTGGCGTTTGTCGAACAGGCCAAAAAACTGCGACTTGAATTGGCGGCTGATTATCTGGTGATGGCGGCGTGGCTTGCGTTTTTGAAGTCGCGGTTGTTGCTGCCCCCGGACCCGACCGAAGACGGCCCCTCGGGCGAGGAACTGGCAGCCCATCTGGCGTTTCAGCTGGAGCGGCTGGAGGCGATGCGCAACGCCGCTGCAAAGCTGATGGCGCGCGATCAATTGGGCCGTGATTTCTTTGCGCGCGGAGTGACCGAAGATGTGCAGCGCGTGCGCCGCGTGACCTATACCGCGACGCTGCTGGATCTGATGCAGGGCTATGCGCGGATTCGCACGCGCGATGATTTTCGCCCCTTTGTGATGGACCGCGACGCGGTGATGACGATGGAGGAAAGCCTCGCAAGGATGCGGCATCTGATCGGCTTTGCCGGTGACTGGACCGATATCATGAGCTATCTGCCCGAAGGCTGGGAGGTTGATCCGGTCAAGCGCCGCTCGGCCACGGCTGCCAATTTTGCAGCCTCCCTCGAGCTGGCCAAAGAGGGCAAGATCGACATTCGGCAAGGCGAGAGTTTTGCCCCGATACACATTCGCAAAAGGGAGCCGCGCGATGGCTAAACCCACCAATGACAGCCTGTTCGAGGCCCCGCCCATGGCCGAGCAGGAACGCATGGTCGAGGCGATCCTGTTTGCCACCGCAGAGCCGGTGACGGGGCACGAGTTGATCGGACGGATGCCGCATGGCTGTGATCCCGCAGAGGCGCTGGTGCATTTGCGCAAGCGGTATGAGGGGCGCGGGGTGCAGGTGACCAAGATCGGTGATGCCTGGGCGTTTCGCACGGCGGGTGATCTTGGGTTTTTGATGCAAAAAGAAACCGTTGAGACCCGCAAACTGTCGCGCGCGGCGATCGAGACCTTGGCGATCGTGGCCTATCATCAGCCGGTCACCCGCGCCGAGATCGAAGAGATCAGGGGCGTATCGGTCAGCCGCGGCACGGTGGATCAGTTGATCGAGATGGAATGGGTGCGGATCGGGCGCAGGCGCATGACGCCGGGGCGGCCCGTGACGTTTGTGGTCACGCAAGGTTTCCTTGATCATTTCGGGTTGGAAAACGCACGCGACTTGCCAGGCCTGAAAGAACTGCGCGCGGCCGGCTTGCTGGAAAACCGGCCACCGCCGGGTGTGTCGCAGGTTGCTGACGAGGCGGATGAAGATGACGATGATCAGGTCGATATGTTCGAAGACGAGTAAATTTTGGGGTCTGCCTGCGCTTTATGTGGCGAAAGCCAAGGGTTAGGTCGCGGCGAAGTGTTTGGAAAGTTTCAGGCCTTGCCCTTGGTAATTCGACTTGATGTCGCGCCCATATAGCGCATCAGGCACCGCGGCCATGTTCTCATAGACCAACCGCCCGACGACTTGACCGTGTTCAAGAACAAACGGGGCTTCGTGGCAGCGCACTTCCAGCACGCCGCGCGAGCCTGATCCGCCCGCATCGGCATAACCGAACCCCGGGTCAAAGAAACCGGCGTAATGCACCCGGAATTCGCCGACCATTGCCAGATAGGGCGCCATCTCGGCGGCGTTCATCGGTGGGATGATGATCGATTCGCGGCTCACGAGGATATAGAATGCGCCGGGATCCAGGATGATCCAGCCGTCTTTGCTGTGCACTTGTTCCCAATAGTCCGATGGCGTGTAATGGGCCAGCAGTGACAGGTCTATCACGCCTGTGTGCGGCTTGGCGCGGTAACCGACCAAGGTGCCTTTTTCGGGTTTGAGATCAACCGAGAAGCCCAATCCGTCCGAGATGACCGGATCGCCAGAGACGATCGGGCTGACGGCGTGAAGTGCTTTGAGCGCGTCGTCGGACAGGATGGTTTTGCCGCGCCGAAAAATGATCTGGTTCAGCATTTGCCCCATGCGGGCGACGACCGAAAACGAGCGCGGGCAGATTTCAACGTAAAGCGGCCCGTTGTATCCGGCGGGCACGCGGTCAAATTCCACGCCGCGATCGGTGATGATGCGGGTCAAAAGGTCCAGACGCCCGATCGAGGACTTGGCCGAGGCAGCACCTGTCAAATCCTGTGGCAGTGCCAGCGATTCGAGCAATGGCACGACATAGACGCAGCCCTTTTCCAGAACCGCGCCCTGAGACAGATCGATGGCGTGCATCTGAAAGTCGGCAAGCCGCTGGGTGACGGTGCGATTGCGGCCCGCGAGGAAGGACGCGCGCACGCGGTAGGCTGTGGCACCAAGGCGCAAATCAAGCGATGCGGGCTGGATTTGGCCGGGTGCGATGGGGTGAGATGCGCAGATTTGGCCCTGTGCGATGAGACCGCGCAATTGATGGTCTGCCAATACGCCTGATTCTGTCATGATCTGTCCCTTTTGGCCTACAAAAACGCCCGCTGTGCACGGGCACAAGCGGGCGGTTGTTTTGGTCGGGCTAGCAGGACTCGAACCTGCGACCTTCCGTCCCCCAGACGGACGCGCTACCAGGCTGCGCTATAGCCCGACTGGCGGTGTTCATACCCGATTTGAGGGGGCAGGCAAGACCCAATTGCTTATGCCGCCCGCAAGCTGTCGCGCAGTTTGCCCAAGCGGGACAGAAGCGGGGCGATTTGTGCCGCATTTGCGTGGATATGGGTGTGGTTTTGCGTCGATAAAACCCCAAGCGCCATAGGCCGGTCGGCACGCGGGGCAGGTGTGGGGACAGGGACGGGACCGGCGGGCGGCATTGGGTCTGGCACGGGTGTGACCACATCCACTGCGGCATTTTTGTCTTGTGCTGGCAGGGTTTGCGGGGCCTCGACAACCTCGTCTGTCGCCGGGGCGGAGGTTTGTCCAAGCGAGACCACATGTTTGACCCCCGCTTCGCGCAGCAGTTTTTGCGCACCCTTGATGGTCATGCCCTGATCGTGCAGCAAAGCCTTGATGCCCGAAAGCAGGTCAATGTCGTCGGGCCGGTAATAGCGTCGCCCACCGGCGCGTTTTACGGGTTTGATTTGCGTAAATTTGCTTTCCCAGAACCGCAGGACATGCGTGGGAGTATCAAGCGCAGCTGAAACCTCGCTAATGGTGCGGAATGCGTCGCGAGATTTGGCCATGTGCTGTCCTATTTATTGCCTGCTGCAACCCGATCTTTCATCAGGTTGGAGGGGCGGAATGTCAAAACACGGCGCGGGTGGATTGGCACCTCTTCGCCGGTTTTGGGATTGCGGCCCACGCGCGCGGCTTTTTCGCGAATCGAGAAGGTTCCGAAAGACGAAATTTTTACCGCTTGCCCGCTGACCAATGCGTCAGAAACATGCGCCAGAACGCTTTCGACCAGATCTGCGCTTTCGTTGCGTGAAAGTCCAACTTGTGAGTGCACGGCATCTGCCAGATCCATGCGTGTCAACGTCTTGTCAGCCATGATTTTCCCCCGGAATTTTCATGACCATAGGCGAGAGGTAAATTCAGAGTCAATAACAAGGGCTTGCGGGGCTCTTTTAAAGGCAATTATGGCGCTACCAGCGCAGCACGACGGCACCCCAGGCCAATCCGCCGCCGATTGCCTCGGTGACAAGCAGGTCGCCTTGTTTGATTTGGCCATTTTGAACGCCCGCCGACAAGGCCAAGGGAATCGATGCCGCAGAGGTATTTCCGTGGTCTTGCACCGTCACAATGACACGGTCCATGCCAACGCCCAGTTTGCGCGCGGTGGATTTGATGATCCGGATATTGGCTTGATGCGGCACGACCCAATCGACGTCATCGGCGCCCAGCCCCACTTTACCCAGTGCGGTATGGGCGGTTTGCGCCAGTTTTTCGACCGCATGTTTGAAAATTTCCTGCCCCTGCATCCGCAAGACGCCGGTGGTCTGTGTCGACACGCCGCCGTCAACATACAGCAGATCGCGGTAGCTGCCGTCGGAGTTGAGATCGACGGACAGGATGCCGCGGTCTTGGGTCGTGCCGGTGCCGGTTTGGGCCTCGAGCACGACAGCGCCCGCGCCATCGCCAAACAGCACGCAAGTCGACCGGTCGGTCCAATCCATGATCCGGCTGAAGGTTTCGGCCCCGATCACCAGCACACGGTCTGCCTGTTGCGAGACGATCAGCGCGTTGGCATTCGCCAGAGCGAAGGCAAAGCCCGCGCAAACCGCTTGCACATCAAAGGCATAGCCCTTTGTATTGCCAATTTTTGCTTGCACCATTGTCGCCGCCGACGGGAATGTCAGATCCGCGGTTGAGGTGGCCACGATGATCGCGTCCACGTCGTTGCCCGTCAGCCCCGCCATCGCCAGCGCGTTGGTGGCGGCCAATGCAGCAAGGTCGGATGTGGTCTGGTCAGGCGCTGCAAAATGGCGGCGTTCGATGCCGGAGCGCGACGTGATCCATTCGTCGGTTGTATCAAGGGTTTTTTCAAACTCTGCATTGGGAACAACGCGTTCGGGAAGATAATGCCCAACACCGATTACAACTGCGCGACGTGTCATGTTTGCTGATCCCGGTTGCGGTTATGGGGCTATTGAGTGGTATCTTGCGCAAGCGCCGCCGCAGATGCAACCCGCGCCGCCAATTTGTCAGAAAATCCCGATTGCGCAAGGCGGTATGCAAGGGTCAGAGCGGCCGCGACACCGGTGGCATCAGCGCCGCCGTGGCTTTTGATGACGGTGTGGTTGAGGCCCAGAAAGACGCCGCCATTCACCCGGCGCGGGTCGATTTTGCGCTGGAGCCGCTTGAGGGATGCGCGTGCCAAAAGGGCCGCGATCATCGAGAGCGGTGTTTTCATCAGCGATTCGCGCAGCAGGCCCGAAATCAGGTTGGCGATGCCTTCACCGGTTTTCAGCGCCACGTTGCCGGTAAACCCGTCGGTCACAATCACATCGACGCGGCCTGAGGGCAGGTCGCCGCCCTCAACGAATCCAACGTAGTCATATTCGCCTTTTTCCGCCGCTTGGCCGATCATCTCGTGGGCGACCTTCAGCTCGGCGCGCCCTTTGTGTTCTTCGGTGCCGACATTGAGCAGGCCAATGCGCGGACGCGAAATATCAAGCCCGTTGCGTGCATAAGAGGCCCCCATCAGCGCATAGGTCAAAAGATCGTCCTGGTCGGCGCGGATATCGGCCCCCGCGTCCAGCATCACGTTAAAGCCCGCGGGGTTGCGCGATGGCCACAGACAGGCAATTGCGGGGCGGTTGACCCCTTCGGCCTTGCGCAGGCGCAGCATTGCGATTGCCATCAATCCGCCGGTATTGCCGCAAGATACCGCCACCGCCGCGTCGCCATTGCGCACCGCCTCGATGGTTGACCACATCGAGGTGCCTTTGGCGTGCCGCAGCACATGGCTTGGCTTGTCGGTCATTTTCACCACCTCGGCCGCGTCATGGATCGTGACGCGGTCGGTGATGCGCTGCTTTTTGAGCAACAGCGCAAGATCACCCTTGGGGCCGTGCAAAATAACGCGCGCGGCAGGGTTATCCTTGAGAAACATGCAAAGGCCCGCAACAACAGTTGCGGGCCCCTTATCGCCACCCATCGCATCAACGGAAATCACATGTGCGGTTGCAGCGCTATGGTCCGTTCTGGATGGGGTCATGGTTTATGACCGCAGCTTACGCTGCGTCTTCGTCCAGATCGATGTCTGTTGTCGCGGCAATCACTTCGCGTGTGGCGTAGTGGTTGCAAGACGGACAAACATGGTGCGGGCGCTTGAGCTCGCCACAGTTGTCACACTCGTTTGGATTTGCCGCAACAAGGCTGTCGTGTGCACGACGGTTGTTACGACGGGATTTGGATACTTTATTCTGCTGGACGGCCATGTCTCAACCCTATGATAAGTGGGCGCTTTGGCCCTGATGTGTCTGTCTTGGCGGTGCCCTACGCGATTGTTGGGGCGCTGTCGAGACAAGATGTAAAACAGGTGGCGAACATACTGCGAAATTGCAGCGACGCAACCCTTTTTCCCGTTGCGGCGACAGTTGCCTAATCGGCCTTTTTTTCCAAGGCGTTACGCAGATCGCCAAGCCCTGCAAACGGTTTGGCATCGTCGTCTGTCATCGGCGAGACTCCGCTTTGGGAAAACACCGCTTCGCCCATTTCGGCCCCCTGTGCGCGCGGATAGGCGGGCATCGACAGCGATAGTGCCTCGATCAGCACGGTATAAAGGTCGATGCTGGCGGGCAGTGGTTCTGCGTTTTCGTCAAAGGTCATTTCAACATCCGCCTCTTCAGGCGCGTCGATGTTCAAAAGATAGGACCGCTGCACAGGCTCGTCGATCCGTGTGGTCACAGGTTCGAGCGTGATCACGCAGCTTTGCACAATTGTTGCGCCCAGATTGCCACGCAAATCCCAATCGGTGCGCCCGACAGGTTTAATGTCGCCCGTAAATTTCAGCTTTTTGATGCCGATGATCCCCAAGGCCTGCGCGATAGCGGCCCGCTGCGGTGCATTTGGCATCAGATCAAAAGGGGTGGCCTTGCGCGCGGCAAGATCTGCAAGGCGCAAAAGTGAAGTGGGCAAATCAGCCAAGTGTGCTTCCATTCTTGAACAAGTGGGGCTGCATGATGTAGGTGGGATAAAAGGCATAAGACTTATGCGCAAGGGGGCAGTCGGATGGGAAGCAAGTCAAATAGGGTCGTGCGCGGTTTTGCCATGCTCGCATTGGTGGGGGCCGTGGCCTGCACACCGATTTATCGCAACTACGGCTATATGCCTCCCAGCGAAGATCTGGCCCTGGTCACTGTGGGAGTGGATACCCGCGAGACCGTCACCTTGAGCATCGGCCCGCCAACGGCTGGTGGTCTGTCGGACGATAGCGGGTTCTACTATGTCGCAAGTAAATTCCGCCGCTTTGGGGCGATGGCCCCCGTCGAGACCGAGCGCGAGGTTCTTGCGATTTCATTTGATGCCAATGGTGTTGTCAGCAATATCGAAACCTTTGGCCTGCAAGATGGCAATGTGATCGTGCTGTCACGCCGTATTACCGATAACAAAACGCGCGATTCGACATTTGTCCGTCAGCTTCTGGGCAGTTTCGGGCAGGTTAACGCCAGCGATTTCCTGGGCGAGAATTGATCCGCGTTTTCCACCTGCCAGTATTTCCCCTTTGTCGCGGCCTTTGGGTATTATAGCGATCAGGACGGCTTTGGCGAAGGGGCGGCATTTTGACTGTAACGAGGCATAAAACCGGCGTGATCAGCCGCTTTGCACAATCCGATGAAGATGTCATGCGATGCCAAGCCCTGCGCCACCGGTTGTTTCGCAAATGCGAGGGGATCGACAGCGATGCGTTTGATGCGCTGTCACAGCATGTGATGATCGAGGAGGCAGGCGTGTTGGTGGGCACATTGCGCCTGCGTGTTCTGCCCGATCTTGCCGATATGAACGCGACATATACCGGCGGGTTTTACGCGATTTATGGTCTGGCAGGCCCATCCCTGGAAATCGGCCGCTTCTGTGTGGTCCCCGATGCCACGGTGCCCGATGTTTTGCGCGAAGCTTGGGCGGTGCTGACCCGTCTCGTCGACAGCCAGGATATCCAGGTCATTTTTGGCTGCGCCAGTTTTGAGGGGACCGATCCGGCGCGCTATGCCGATGCCTTTTCACTGTTGCGCGCGCGCTATCAGGGGAACATGAGGGTCGAGGTGAAAGCCTTTGAAACAAAACCTCTTTATGAGGTGGCAACCGCAGATTTGAACCCGACTGCGGCGGGTCTTCAGCTGCCCGCATTGTTGCGGTCCTATCTGGCGATGGGCGGTTATGTCAGTGATCATCTGGTGATTGACCGCGCACTCGGCACGCTGCATGTCTTTACCGCTGTTGAAATTGCCAAAATTCCGCCTGCGCGCGCCCGCGCATTAAGACGTGCGGCGCTCAACTGAAGGCTTGCACAAATGCAGCGCGCGCAATAGCAGACGCATATGGCACGCGCACCCTTACTCCAGCTATCCGATATTGCCCTCACATTTGGGGGTGATCCTGTATTTGAAGATCTGTCTTTGGTTATCCAAGGCGGCGACCGCGTGGCCCTTGTGGGCCGGAACGGGTCGGGCAAATCCACCTTGATGAAGGTCATGGCCGGCTTGGTCGAAGCCGATTCCGGGTCGCGGGTCGCAAGCCCCGGCGTCACGGTTGGCTACATGGAGCAGGACCCGACGATGGAAGGGTTTGACACGCTTGGCGCCTATGCCGCCAGCGGTTTGCCCGAAGACGAAGCCTACCGCGTTGATATGGTGGCCGAAGGATTGAAGTTCGACCCGATGGGCGATCCGAAAACCGCATCAGGTGGCGAGCGCAGGCGCGCGGCTTTGGCCAAACTGATGGCCGAAGCGCCCGAATTGATGTTGCTCGACGAGCCGACTAACCATTTGGATATCGAGGCGATTGCCTGGCTTGAGGCCGAGTTGAAATCGACCCGCGCCGCATTTGTCCTGATCAGTCACGACCGCGCGTTTTTGCGCGCTTTGACCCGTGCAACCCTGTGGATAGACCGCGGCCAGGTGCGCCGCGCCGAAGAGGGGTTTGACGGGTTTGAGGAGTGGCGCGACAAGCTGTGGGAAGAAGAAGACCAGCAGCGTCACAAGCTGAACCGCAAGATCAAAGCCGAGGCGCGTTGGGCCGTTGAGGGCATATCAGCGCGCCGCACACGCAACCAGGGTCGCGTGCGCGCCTTGGCTGATTTACGGGCAGAAAAGGCCGGGCAAATCAAGCGCCAAGGCACCGCCGCTATGGCGTTTGATGGCGGCTCCAGCTCTGGTAAAAAGGTGGTCGAGGCCACTGGTTTGGTCAAATCCTATGATGGAAAAATCATCGTGAACGGGTTTGATCTGACGATCCAACGCGGTGACCGTGTCGCTTTTGTAGGGCCAAACGGGGTAGGAAAAACCACTGTTCTCAATATGTTGCTGGGTCAAGTTGAACCAGATGCGGGTCTCGTCAAGCTAGGCACGAAACTGAATATCGCGGTTTTTGACCAAGCGCGGGCGCAGCTTGATCAGAACATGACGCTTTGGGAAAATCTGGCCTCTGATCCGGTCTTGGGTGTCTCGGGCAAATCCGATCAGATCATGGTGCGCGGCACGCCCAAACATGTGGTTGGCTACCTCAAGGAATTTCTGTTTGACGAGGCCCAAGCCCGTGCGCCTGTGCGGTCACTATCTGGTGGTGAAAAAGCGCGGCTGTTGCTTGCGCGCCTGATGGCCCGCGAAAGCAATGTGCTGGTGCTCGACGAGCCGACAAATGATCTCGATATTGAAACGCTCGACCTGTTGCAGGACATCTTGGGCGATTATGACGGCACTGTGATGCTGGTCAGCCACGACCGCGACTTTCTTGACCGCGTGGCCACCACAACCATCGCGATGGAAGGCAACGGGCAGGCGGTCGCCTACGCGGGTGGATGGTCGGACTACCAAGATCAACGCGCTGACAGGTTGCCTGATGCACCAAAGTCGGTAGGCAAGCAATTGTCCAAAGGCGGCAAACAGGCGGGGCCTGTGGCGCGTAAAACCGCACTTTCTTTCACCCAAAAGCACCGTTTGGACGCATTGCCAACGGTGATGGAAAAACTGTCCGCCGAGATTGCCAAGCTGGAAGACGTGCTGTCGGATGCAGAGCTATTCACCAAACAGCCCGCAAAATTCCAAAAGGCTTCGGATGCTCTGGTAGAGCGGCAAATCGCACTTTCGGACGCCGAAGAAGAGTGGCTCGCCCTTGCAGAAAAGGCCGGATCGTAACAATCCGGCCCCGTTTCTTCCGAGCGTAAATATGCCGGGGGTTTGGGGGCTGGCCCCCATCCCTTAACCGTCGAAATTGACCTCTTCCATGATGCGCAACGCGGCTGGCCGGTTCTTTGCCAGGTCTTCCAGGTCGATGTCATCTGCGGTAAAGCTGCCCCAGCTTGCGACCAGATCAGAGATTGGTGCGCCTTCCAGCACGGGGTATTCAGTGTTCAATTCCGCATAAATGCCCTGCGCGGTCGGTGACACGAGGAACTCCATCAGTTGCAACGCCTCTTCGCGGTTTGGCGCGGCTTTGGTCATGGCGACGCCCGAGACATTCACATGGGTGCCACCGTTTTCAAAGGTTGGAAAGATGATGCGCACGGCTTCGGCCCAAGCTGTCTGTTCGGGATCCGATAGCATTTCGCCCATATAATAGGTGTTCCCGAGACTGATATCACATTGGCCCGCCCAGATCGCTTTGACCTGTGCGCGGTCGTTGCCTTCTGGTTTGCGGGCCAAATTTGCGCGCACCCCTTCGGCCCATACCTTGGCACCCGCTTCGCCGTCATGGGCAATGACGGCAGACATCAGCGCAAGATTATAGTTGTGCAGACCCGAGCGCGTGCAAATGCGGCCTTTCCATTTATCCGAGGCAAGGTCCTCATAGGTCGTGACTTCGCCGTCTGCCACACGGTCGCGGCTGGCATAAACGATGCGGGCACGTGTGGTCAGCGCAAACCATAAATTATCGGCGCTGCGCAGGTTTGCGGGAATTGCCGCATTCAAAATGTCGCTGGCCACCGGCTGGATCACATCGGCATCGACAATCTGTTGCAGGTTCGCGGTATCGACGGTCATGACCAGATCCGCAGGCGAACGTTTGCCTTCCGCCTTGAGCCGCTCGACCAAACCGTCGCTGACAAACGCAAGGTTCACCGCAATACCGGTTTGCGCGGTAAATGCCTCCATGACCGGCTGGATCAACTCGGGCTGGCGGGTGGTATAGATGTTGACCTCTTGGGCAAATGCAGGGGCTGCAAAGCTGATGCAGGCAGTCGTCAGAAGTAAAGAGCGCAGGGACATGGGGTCATACCTTGAAAGAGTTTCGATGGCCCGTATTAATCCGAGTCTTTTAGTCAGGTCAATACCTGAATTATTTAGTCGGATTTTTTTCGCGCAGCTTTTCCTGATCCCATAATGCGTCCATTTCCGCCAGGTCGCTTTGCGCCGGGGTTTTGCCAATTGCGGCCAGCGCGTCCTCTACCGCGTTGAAGCGGCGCATGAATTTTGCATTTGTGGCGCGCACCGCTGCCTCTGGATCAACGCCCAGATGCCGCGCAAGATTGGCCATGACAAACATCAGGTCACCGAATTCCTCCGCCACCGCGTCTTGGGTCAGTGTGTCGCGCGCTGCGACCAGTTCGCCCGCTTCCTCGATGATTTTATCCACAACATGGCTGGTATCGGGCCAATCAAAGCCGACCCGCGCCGCGCGTTTTTGCAGTTTCACCGCACGGGTCAGCGCGGGCAGCCCAGCGGCCACACCGTCAAGCGTGCGCGCGCGCGCGCCGCGTTCCGCCGCCTTGATTGCCTCCCAGTCGCGGGTCTGCTGTTGGGCGGATTTGTCGCGCGATTCATCGCCGAAAACATGCGGGTGGCGGGCGACCATTTTGTCACTGACGGCCTTCACGACACTGTCGAAATCGAAAAGCCCGGCCTCTTCGCCCATTGCGGTGTGATAGACAGTTTGCAGCAACAAATCGCCCAATTCGCTCTCCAGATCGCCCCAATCGCGTCGCGTAATGGCGTCGGCGACCTCATAGGCTTCCTCGATCGTATAGGGCGCGATGCTGTCGAAATCCTGCTCGATGTCCCAAGGACAGCCGGTTTGCGGGTCACGCAGCCGGCGCATGATTTCCAACAGCCGCGGCATCCCGCCATTTGGGTCATGGATTAACGTATCTGCCATTGCGCGGCCTCCTCACATGTTATCAAGTGACCTTATTGCCTTAACCGCCGGAGTGCCAGAATGCCTGTGATCAACCGTATCGCCGATTTTACCACCGACATGACGGCGTGGCGCAGGCATTTGCACCAGATCCCCGAATTGATGTTTGACTGCCATCGAACGGCGGCATTTGTGGCGGAACGCTTGCGCGGCTTTGGCATCACTGAGATATATGAAGGGATTGCAACCACCGGCATCGTGGCGATCATCGAGGGGCAGGGTGAGGGGCCGACGATTGGCCTGCGTGCCGATATGGACGCGCTGCCGATGCAAGAAGAAACCGGGCTGGAGTATGCCTCGACGATTGACGGCATGATGCACGCCTGCGGGCATGACGGGCATACCACGATGCTGCTGGGGGCGGCGCGTTACCTGGCGGAGACGCGGAATTTCAAAGGGCGTGTGGCGCTTATTTTCCAACCCGCCGAGGAACGTGGCGGCGGCGGCGAAGTGATGGTCAAAGAGGGTATTCTGGACCGTTTTGACATCAAGGAAGTCTATGCGCTGCATAATGCACCCGGCACGCCGGTTGGGCATTTTTATACCACACCGGGCCCGATTATGGCGGCGGCGGATGATTTTGACATTCATATCACCGGCAAGGGCGGGCATGGTGCCATGCCGCATGACTGTGTCGATCCGGTGGTTGCAGCTGTCAGCATCGCCCAAGCGATCCAGACGATTGTGAGCCGCAATACCTATGCGCAAGACACTCTGGTGATTTCGGTCACCCAAATTCACACTGGGTCCGCCGATAACATTGTTCCTGAAAAAGCCTTTGTTAACGGGACCGTGCGGACCTTTGATCGGGCGGTGCAGGGCATGGTCATGGCGCGGCTCGAGGCGATTGTGGCGGGGGCTGCGATCAGTTTCGGGGTCGAGGCGGAGCTGGTGTATAATGTGGGTTACCCCGCGACGATCAACGATGCGGGGCGCACGGTGTTTGCGGCAAATATTGCGCGGGAGATTGCGGGCGATAGCGGCGTGATCGATGACAGCGGGCCAGAGATGGGGGCCGAGGATTTTGCATTTTTGTTGAATGAGAGACCGGGGGCATATCTGTTTGTGGGCAATGGCGACACGGCGGGCTTGCACCATCCCGTGTATGACTTTGATGACGAGACGGCGGCGGTCGGGGCGTCGTTTTTCGCCCGCCTGATCGAGCGTGCATTGCCAGTTTAAGGAAATATAACATGAGCTTAGAAGACGCAAAGACCCAAACCGATTTGGCATTTACCCGCAAGGACCGCCGTGGATTGGCGTTCGAGAATGCCTTTGGCGGGGCCACGTCATTTCTGCGCAGGCAGTATTCCAAGGACATCGTGGGCGCTGATCTGGTGGTGACGGGCGTGCCGTTCGATCAGGCCGTGACCCATAGGCCGGGCACGCGGTTTGGGCCGCGAGCGATCCGCGAGGCCTCGACATTACAGCCCTATGATCCGCCTTTTGGCTGGGACGGATTTGATCCCTTGAGCGAGTTCGAGATCGTCGATTATGGCGATATGCCGTTTGATTATGCCAATGTGGCGGGCGTGCCAGATCTGGTAGAGGCACATATAAAAACCATTATTGATCAAGGGCCTGCGAGTATTACTTTAGGTGGTGATCACTTTATCACATTGCCGATTTTGCGCGCTTATGCTGCAAAATTTGGGCCGGTGTCGGTTATTCAATTTGATGCGCATTCCGACCTGTGGGCCGATGATGATATGAGCCGCATCGATCATGGCACGTTTATGTATAAGGCGGTCAAGTTGGGGTTGGTGGATGTGACCCGATCGGTGCAGATTGGTATTCGCACCGAATGTGACGATTATTGCGGGATGCCCTATATTGGTGCGCGCGAGGTCCATGAGAAAGGTGCCGCGTATGTCGTTGAAAAGGTGAAGAAAATTGTCTGTGATGCGCCGACTTATGTGACCTTTGACATTGATGCGCTGGACCCTGCGTTTGCGCCTGGCACGGGCACGCCTGTTTGGGGTGGCTTGGCAAGCTGGCAGGCGGCGGCGATCCTGCGCGATCTGGCGGGGATCAATTGCGTCGGCGGCGATATCGTCGAAGTCTCGCCGCCCTATGATACAACCGGGGCAACGGCGATTGCGGGGGCCCATGTAGCGATGGAGCTGTGTTGTTTAGCGCTATGGAACAAAAGGAAAAAATGATGCCAACCCAGCCGATTAGCGGAAATGATCTTGCGCGGTTTTCGGGGCCGCAGACGTTTATGCGCTTGCCGCAAGTTGATAGCGCAAAAGGGTTAAATGTTGGTTTCATCGGGGTCCCGATGGATATTGGCACCTCTTGGCGGTCGGGGACGCGCATGGGGCCCAAACAATTGCGCGAACAATCAGCGATGATCCGGCCGTATAATATCCAGACCGGGGCGGCGCCCTTTGATGCGCTGGAGTGTGCGGACCTTGGTGATGTGGCGATAAATACCTTTAGTTTGAGCGACACTATCCGTTTGATTACAGAGGCTTATGATGCGCATTTGAAGTATGATTTTGTGCCCATGAGTTTGGGCGGGGATCATAGCATGACGCTGCCGATTTTACGGTCTATGGCGCGGAAACACGGGCCTTTGGCGTTGGTGCATGTGGATGCCCATGCAGATGTGAACGACGAGATGTTTGGCGAGCGCGAGACCCATGGCACGGTGTTCAGGCGGGCCTATGAGGAGGGGTTGATTGTGCCGGAGATGGTATTCCAGATCGGGTTGCGCGGCACCGGCTATACGGCAGATGATTTTACCGAGGCTGCGGGCTGGGGGTTCAACCAGTATCTGGCGCCTGATTTGTGGCACAAGAGCCTTACGCCGTTAGCTGCTGAAATTAAGGCAAAAATTGGCAATCATAAGACCTATATCTCTTATGATATTGACAGTCTTGATCCAAGTTTTGCGCCGGGCACTGGCACGCCGGAAATTGGTGGTTTGACCACGATGCAGGCGATGGAATTGATCCGCGGGTTGCGCGGACTACATATCGTGGGCTGTGATCTGGTGGAGGTGTCGCCGCCCTATGATCCGAGCGGCAATACCGCGCTGACGGGGGCGAATTTGATGTTCGAGATGCTGTCGATCTTGCCCGGTGTGCCCTACAGATAGCGGTGTGATCCGCGTATGACGTTTTGAGAGGTAGGATTTGAAAGTTCTGATCATTGGTGTTGTGGTGGTTTTGCTGCTGTTTGTTGGCCTGTCGGTCTATGTGCGCACGGCCCCTTTGCGGCCGCTTGCCGTGGAAGGGCAGTATACGGCGGACACCGATCTGGCGGGGGGCTATGTCGCGGTGCGCCGGTTTCAGGGTGAGGCGCGTGATCTGATTGCGCGTGTGACGCAAATTGCGGATGCGACCCCGCGCACGCGGATTTTATCGACCGATCCGCTAAGGTTTGTGACCCGCAGCCGTGTGATGGGATTTCCTGATATCACACAGGTTTTTGTGCGCGACGGCGTGCTGACGATCCATGCCCATCTGGTGTTCGGCAGCTCTGATCTGGGGGTCAACAAGGCGCGGGTTCTGGCGTGGCTGGACCAGCTTGGCCCGCTATGATTGCTTGACCCAGCATCGATTTTGCCGCAAGTGAGATGCCATGATAGCCCCTGATAAAATCGCCCAGATCATTGACCGTTTCCAGTTTCTTGAGGCCAAAATGGCCACAGGTGATATGGGCGCGCAGATTGCCGCATTGGGCCGCGAATATGCCGAATTGCGCCCTGTGGTCGAGACGGTTATGGCATACCGCGATCTGGTCGATCAGATGGATCAGGCCAAAGAGATGTTGCGCGACCCCGAGATGAAAGAGCTGGCAGAAGCGGAGTTGCCGGAGTTGAAGGCGGCGTTGGAGGCTTCCGAGCATGATGTGCAACTGGCGTTATTGCCCAAAGATGCCGCGGACGGGCGTCCGGCGTTGTTGGAGATCAGACCGGGCACCGGCGGCGACGAGGCGGGGTTGTTTGCGGCGGATTTGCTGCGCATGTATCAGCGTTACGCCGAAGCGCAGGGCTGGAAATTCGAGATTTTGGAGCAGAGCCTGTCGGAACTGGGCGGCGTCAAGGAAGTTGTGGCGCGCATCGCCGGGGACGGTGTGTTTGCCAAGATGAAATATGAAAGCGGCGTGCACCGTGTGCAGCGCGTGCCGGAAACCGAAAGTGGCGGGCGTATCCATACCTCTGCGGCGACGGTGGCGGTGCTGCCCGAGGCCGAGGATGTTGATGTGCAGATTTCGCCAAATGACATTCGCATTGATACGATGCGCGCCTCGGGGGCGGGGGGGCAGCATGTGAACACGACCGATTCGGCGGTGCGTATCACCCATTTGCCCACCGGATTGATTGTGGTCAGTGCCGAGAAATCGCAGCACCGTAACCGCGAGATTGCCATGCAGGTGTTGAAAACCCGTCTGTTTGATTTGGAGCGGCAACGCGTTGATGGCGAACGCTCGGCGGACCGTAAGGCACAAGTCGGATCGGGGGACAGATCGGAGCGTATTCGCACCTATAATTTCCCCCAAGGCCGCATGACCGATCACCGTATCAATCTGACGTTGTATTCACTGGCGCAAGTGATGGGCGGCGATCTGGACGAGACGATTGCGGCCTTGCAGGCCGATGCGCAGGCCACGTTGCTGGCCGAGATGGGCGCGTGACGCAACACTCTGTGATGGCGGCGGCGCTGGCGCGGTTGCGGGCGGCGGGGTTTGACGATGCACAGCGAGAGGTCCGGTTGTTGTGGCGGGCTGCGATGCCGCACCGGTTCGTCGATGATGATCTGGCAGATGGCACGGCGCTGGCCCGTTTCGAGGATATGGTTGCCCGCCGTCTGACCCATGTGCCAATCTCGCATTTGCTGGGCTACCGTGAATTTTATGCGCACCGGTTTGTGGTGACGCGGGATGTATTGGACCCGCGCCCTGATACCGAAACGCTGGTGGAACAGTGCCTTGCACTGCCATTTAAGCGTGTTTTGGATTTGGGCACCGGATCGGGGTGCATATTGCTGTCGCTGCTTGGCGCGCGCGCGGGTGCCACGGGTGTGGGCGTGGATGTTTCACAGGCCGCCTTGGATGTGGCGGCGCAGAATGTGGCACTGTTGGAGATGGAGGCTCGCGCCACTTTGTGCCGGTCCGATTGGTTCGAGGATGTGCAGGGGGAGTTTGATCTGATCGTCTCGAACCCGCCTTATATTGCCGCAGACGAGATGACAGGTTTGCAGCCCGAGGTGCAATTGCACGAGCCGCGCATGGCCTTGACCGACGGGGCGGACGGGTTGCGCTGTTATGGGGCGATTATCGCAGGGTTTGATCCGCATTTGACGGCGGGCGGCTGGGTGGCGGTTGAAATTGGTCCGACCCAAAGTAAGCCCGTGTCGCGGATGATGCGAGACGCGGGATTGGTGGGGGTGCGCGCCGAGGTGGACCTCGATGGGCGTGATCGTGTGGTTTTGGGGCAAAAACCGGCCTAAAGTGTTGCCTTGTGCCAATTTTGTCTTGCACCGAGCGGGGTATCATGGTTTTTACACCCCATCGCACGAAGAGCTTTATGCTCGCTCTCGGCGATTATTGCCAAAAAACGCTTGGTTCCATGATGTGTGCTAACGCACGCCGGGGGCCGCATTCAAAGCGCAACAAAAGCCACAGGGCTTGACGGAAGCACATTCATGAGATCATCGAAGTCACGGTCGCGGAACAACAAAAGCCGCAATAGCCGCCCATCGGGTGGGAACATCATTAACCGGGTGTTCGATAGCTCTGGTCCTGATGGCAAGGTGCGCGGCACCCCGCAGCAGATCATCGAGAAATATAACCAATTGCACCGTGACGCCGTTTTGTCGGGCGACCGTGTGGATGCGGAAAACTTTGCCCAACACGCAGAGCATTACACCCGTTTGCAGGCCGAAGCGCAGCGCGAAGTTGATGCCAAGCGCGAAGAGCAAGAAGAGCAGAACCGCCAGCGTCAGGCCGAGCGTGACGCCCAGGAAGAGCAAAACCGCCAGCGCCAGTCGGAGCGGGATCGCGAGCGTCAGGAACGCTTGGCAGCGCAAGAGGCCGCGTCGAATGATCCAGCTCGCATGGAGCAACCCGATGTGGGTGCTGACGAGAGGGCCGATTTGGTGGAGACACCAGAGACCGCCCGAGAGCAGCCAAAGCCGCGCAAACCACGTCAGCGCAAGCCAAAGCCGCCCAGCGAGCCCGCGCCCGAGGCCGCAGAATAAGTCAAAGCCCTCCGGATTTCGGGGGGTTTTTTGTTGGAGGGATGTCGCCGGCTGGTGTGGATTTTGGAACCCGACTACCGCGCAATACCTAGCCCTTGAGAGACCGTGCCAAGGTGCAAAACTCTTCCAAGCTGACCTGTTCGGCCCGCTCTGTGGGTTTGATCCCGACGGCATTCAGGTGATCCTCAATCGCCGGATCGAGTGATTTGAGAGCCGAGCGCAGCATTTTGCGCCGCTGGTTGAAGGCCGCGGCGACCACGCGGTTGAGCGTGCCCGCGTCGGCTTCAAAGCGCGGCGCGGGCAGGGCGGTCAGGTGCACAACGGCAGAAGAGACCTTGGGCGGTGGTGAAAAGGCTTCGGGCGGCAGGTCCATGACGATGCGCGGGTCACTGCGCCATTGCGCCAAAAGGGCCAGCCGCCCGTAGGCTTTGCTGCCCGGTTGTGCGACAATCCGCTGGGCCACTTCGCGTTGGAACATGAGGGTCAGGCTGGTCCAGAACGGCGGCCATGTCGGGGGTGTCAGCCAGCGCACCAAGAGTTCAGTGCCGACGTTATAGGGCAGGTTTGCCGCCACTTTGATTGGTGGGGTCAGATGTGCGAGAGGGTTGATATCCAGAGCGTCGCCATTGATGGCCTGCAAGCGGTCGGGATAGGCGGCTGCAATCTCGGCCATCACCGGCATACAGCGCGGGTCTTTTTCAATCGCCAGCACCCGGCGCGCGCCCTCGGCCAACAGGCCGCGTGTCAAACCGCCGGGACCGGGGCCGATTTCAAGCACGTCAGAGCCGGAAAGATCACCCGCCAACCGCGCAATTTTCGCGGTCAGGTTGAGGTCGAGCAAAAAGTTCTGCCCCAGCGATTTTTTCGCCGCAAGATCATGCGCGGCAATCACGTCACGCAACGGGGGCAGGTTATCGATCACGTTGTTTCGCCTCGCTTTTTTTGAAATACTCGCGCCGGAGGCTCCGTGCTATCAACACCCACGGGCATTGGCCATTGTATGAGCCATCCGCAACGCGGCGATCATCGATGTGGCATCGGCACAGTCTTGACCTGCAATGTCAAAGGCGGTGCCGTGGTCGGGCGAGGTCCGCACAAAGGGCAGCCCAAGCGTGATGTTCACTCCGCCGGAAAAATCGAGTGTCTTGATCGGGATCAGGGCTTGGTCGTGATACATGCAGACCGCCACGTCATAGCGCGCGCGCGCGGCGGGGTGGAACATGGTGTCGGCGGGTAACGGTCCGGTGATATCCATGCCCTGTGCCCGTAATGCATTCAAAACCGGGGTGATCATTTCAATTTCCTCATGCCCCATTTTGCCGCCTTCACCTGCATGTGGGTTCAGGCCCGCGACGCAAATGCGCGGAGACTTTATGCCAAAATCCCGCCGCAATGCGGCGTGGG